>Ga0315285_10004345_pt1 | contig 14695 bp, 7 predicted proteins | sample YL17G09_36_MG_FD_203698 | JGI IMG/M metagenome (GOLD analysis project Ga0315285, IMG submission 203698) | Sediment microbial communities from Yellowstone Lake, YNP, Wyoming, USA - YL17G09_36 | ecosystem: Environmental > Aquatic > Freshwater > Lake > Sediment | place: USA: Wyoming | collected...
GCCCAGGCCCTGGGGATGATTACGGCGTATGCGGCTTATGGCGACCGGAATGTCCCCACAACCACCCCCACACCCTGCAGGCCGGATTATGTGCTGATGGATATTGGGGAGCTGGTGGGGTTGGTGTGATCCGAATTATTGTTAATTAATTTTTCCAGTAACTAGCCTTATGTTTCTTCGAGATAATATCCTCACAAGGGGATAACATACGCTAGAGGTTAAAAAGGGGGCAATTATCAAGAGTTCGTTATGGCCTGAACCTGTGGAAATTAAATCCATTGAAGAGGACAGTAATTTCATCCATATCGTTGGTGCAACCACAATCTCTAAGAAACATATAGATCAAATAATTCCTCATACTGTCTTTTCAACCTTCACAATCCTCGGAAAAGAGTGCAATTGTTGTGAAGAACCGATAAAAGTGTTTCTTGCCTTGGAAACCACACGGTACCGCTTCGCTTCGATGTATGATCCGCTACTCGCAATGAATACATCGAAGGTGGATCCTCTCCCCCATCAGATTGAAGCTGTATATGGCTATGTGCTCAAGTTACCCAGAATCCGGTTCCTCATCGCCGACGATCCTGGTGCCGGCAAGACCATCATGGCGGGCCTCATCATAAAAGAGTTGAAGCTCCGAAAAATGGTCAGGAGGATCCTGATTGTAGGACCTGGCCACCTCAAAGATCAATGGCGGCGGGAAATGAAGGACAGATTTGAGGAGACCTTTGCCATTGTGGATCGAAGTACCATCGACAGCTATTATGGAGAGAATGTCTGGGAAAGGGAGAACCAGATCATAACCTCGATGGATTTCGCAAAGCGAGAAGAGATTCTCCCCTCAATTGCATCAGCTCACTTCGATCTGATCGTTGTTGATGAAGCCCATAAAATGAGTGCCTACCAATATGGCGATGAGACAAAGAAGACGGATCGTTATCAACTCGGTGAAGTCCTTTCGCAAAACACCGAACATCTGCTCTTTCTCACAGCAACCCCTCACAAGGGAGATCCTGAAAATTTCCGATTATTCCTTGATCTTTTAGAACCTGGATTCTTCGCGACCAATGCCATGCTCAGCGAATCGATTCGGAACAAAGATAATCCTCTTTTCATTCGACGAGTAAAAGAAGATCTCAAGGATTTTGAAGGCAGGCCTCTCTTTCTCCCACGTCATGTTAAAACCCGTCAGTTCAATCTCGGGAGGACTTCTCCATCTGAAAAAGAGTTGTACAACGACTTATCGCAATATGTGAATACAGAATACAATAAGGCTCTGAAGAAAGAGAAGCGGAGAAACATTACATTTGCCTTGGTGATCCTCCAGCGTCGCCTAGCCTCAAGCACCTTTGCTCTATTGAAGTCCCTGGAACGAAGAAAAGAACGACTTACAAATTTATTGAAGGGTGCACAGGAACGTGTCAGGGAACCAATAATATCCCTCGATTTTGAAGCGACGGAAGACCTAAGCGAAGAGGAGCGATGGAGAGAGGAAGAGATCTGGGAGACTCTCAGTGTTGCAGAGAACCGCGAAGAATTACAGAGAGAGATTAAGATCATCGATGGTTTGATTGAACAATCAAAGGGTATCATACAACGTGAGGACGAGATCAAGCTTCGGGAATTCAGGGATGCCATGAAAAGTCTCAGTGCATCTTATCCGAATAAAGAAGATAGAAAGATACTCGTCTTCACCGAATCAAAGGATACTCTTGACTATCTTGAGAGAAAGGTCCGTGAATGGGGTTATTCTGTTAATGTGATCCACGGAAGCATGCGCCTTGAAGATCGTATCGATGCTGAGAAGATCTTCAAGAATGAGACTGAAGTGATGGTAGCCACAGAAGCCGCCGGTGAAGGGATCAACCTGCAATTCTGCCACATGATGATAAATTACGATATTCCATGGAATCCGAACCGGCTCGAACAACGGATGGGGCGGATCCACCGGTATGGACAGCAGAAGGAGGTCCACGTCGTTAATCTCGTGGCCGAGGATACCCGGGAAGGGAGGGTGCTAACTAAACTCTTCGAGAAACTAGAGGAGATCAAACAGGCAATGGGGAGCGACAAGGTCTTTGATGTCCTCTCCGAGGTGCTTTATACCACGAGTCTCTCCCAGCTTCTGATGGATGCCGCGGCAAATGCCCGGAGCATTGATGAAATCCTGAAGGACCTTGAATTCACTGTTGATGAGGAGTATATTAAGAAAGTGAAGGAGAACCTCGGCGAGACACTTGCAACGCGGTATATTGATTATACCCGGATCAAGGAGATGGCCCAGCGTGCTCGGGAATACCGGCTCATCCCCGAATATACCGAGAATTATTTCAAGAAAGCCTTTAAGAAAGCAGGTGGTTCCTTCAAGGAACGGGAGGATGGGGGAATTGCCATTGAGTCTATTCCCTATGAGATCAGGAGAATCTCGGAACAGGATCCCTTCAGGCGCATGTATGGTCGCCTCGTGAAACGATACCCCCGAGTGGTCTTTGATAAGGAAATTGCAATTAAACATCCCGATGCGGAATTCGTTTCCTTTGGCCACCCTCTCTTCGAGGCAATGATGACCTGGATCGAGCAGAATTTCGTCGAGGCCTTACGGAGCGGCGCCACATTCAATGATCCAGATGGCATTGTGGATGGCTTCATCCTCTTCTATGAGGGCGAGGTCCGGGATGGCACCCTTGAAGTGGCAGGGAAACGCCTCTTCGCATTCTTCACGGATGGGAATAAAGTATCTCCAATTCCTGCGGACGCAATCTGGGATCTTGCTGAGAGCAAGGAAGCCACCCCGCAGTGTGTTGACCTGGACCAGCTCAAGAAGCTCGTCTTCTCATCAGTCTTGGAAAATCTGCTGCAGTACCAGACCGAGCTGCATCAGGAGCGAGATCGCCAAGCTGCCATCAAGCAAAAATACGGCGAGAAGTCCCTTGAGTATCTCATCGTCAAGCTCGAAGGAGAACTCATCTCTCTCTATGATCGCCGAGACCACGGAGAGGTTGTTGATCTTCCCATCCGGAACAAGGAACAGCAGAAGGCAGACTATCAACATGCTCTGACAGAGTTGCGAGAGCTAATCCTGAAGGAGACAAGCCTTACAATGAGCTCGCCCCAGTTCCTCGGCATCATCCGGGTCTTGCCCTCGGAACGGGTCGGGCGGGAGATGAAGAGCGATGCCGAGATCGAACGGCTCGGGATGGAGTATACTATGGCATTCGAGACAAGGGCGGGGAGGATTCCCGAAGATGTCTCGGCGCAAAACCTCGGCTTCGACATCCGATCCATAGCGAAGGATGGGACCATCCGGTACATTGAGGTGAAGGCCCGGGCAGAGATCGGTCCCGTTGCCCTTACCCAGAACGAGTGGTTCAAGGCAAAACGGTTCAGGAATGATTACTTCCTCTATGCGGTCATGAATGCCGGATCGAGTCCGATCCTATACATTATCCAGAACCCGGTCGAACGGATCAAAGCAGAGGAGCGAGTGGATGTAGTTCGGTATTTGGTACCATTTGAGGAGATAAAAAGAACCGGGAACAGAGCATGAAGGATGGCTTTTCAATGGACTTCGACCAAATTGCAGCACTTATCGGGATTGAGGAGATATCTGAAGATCTTTTTATTGAGATCAAACAGGCCCTTGGAAGAAATGGCAAGGGTCAGCTACCGGATTCCTTCTTCCCGACCTACAGTGCTATGGCAAATACTCGCGGGGGGGTTGTTGTTCTGGGATTCCGTGACAAGGGATCGGGAGAGTTCATGCTGATCGGAATCGAACGGCCAGACCGCATTCTTAGTCAGTTGTGGAGTTCCCTGAACAATCGCGAGAAAGTTAATATCAATCTCCTCACCGATCAATCGGTCCGGGTTTTTCCCATCCAGGGTAAAAACGTCATTAAAATTACTATCCCTCCCGCAAAACGGTATCAGAAGCCCGTCTATATCGGAGCTAATCCATTGACCGGTACCTACCGGCGTGACTACGATGGCGACTATCTCTGCGATCAAGAAACAGTAAAACGGATGCTTGCCGAGCAGGTGGAAGACTCTCGTGATAACCACATTCTCGAAGGATTTTCGATTGACGATCTGAATAAAGAGACTTTTCAAACATATCGGACCGCATTTCGCTCCGTGAAACCTACTCACCCCTGGAATACTCTTGATGATCGCGAGTTTTTACGAAGCATTGGAGGGTACAACAGGGACCGTCAGACAGGGAGAGAAGGGCTGACTATTGCCGGCCTCCTCATGTTTGGAAATCTGAGACCCATTCTCGATGCCATTCCCAATTATCTGCTCGATTACCAAGAGCAGGATCCCTCATCAGGTACCGAGCGGTGGATCGACCGTATCACCACAGATGGTTCCTGGTCCGGCAACCTTTATGATTTCTACTACCTTGTCATCCAGAGGTTGTCCAGGGATCTCAGAGTGCCATTCCGGCTCGAAGGAACCAGCAGAGTTGATGATACCCCCATCAAAGAAGCGATCCGGGAAGCACTCACCAATACCCTCATTCATTCGGATTATTCGGTAAGCGTGCCGATACAGATCATCAAGCGTCCTGAAATGTTTAGCTTCAGGAACCCTGGCACCATGCGTATCCCCGTCGCCGACGCAATCCGGGGCGGTCTTTCCGATTGCAGAAACCGTACGCTCCAAATGATGTTTGATCTTGTTGGATACGGTGAAAGGGCAGGATCCGGTATACCAAAGATCTTCCAACGATGGAAAGAGCAGCTCTGGCGCCGTCCGGAACTCCTGGAGAAGTTCTCTCCGGATCAGACGATTCTCATCCTCCGGATGATTAGCCTCTTGCCCGATGTGACCGTAAAGGAGCTTGAAGGACGGTTTGGTGAGAGATTCTCGGGCCTCTCATATGTCCAGAAGCTGGCGCTCGCCACGGTCGCTATCGAGGGTGCTGTAAACCACGCCCGGATCCGGGAGATGTCAGATATGCACCCCCATGACCTGTCAAAGGAGCTCAAGGAGCTTGTCACCGAACAGCTACTCCATCCATCAGGTGCAGGGAGAGCTACGGTATATACATTCTATGAACCACGGGAACCTGTTATCAGACAGCTGACCTTGGAAAACGGAGTACCATCCGGTCCTCCGGAACATTATCGAGCTAGGTCCGAACATTTGGCGGGAAGGTCCGAACATTCGCCCCTGAGCTCCGAACATTTACCGGAAGACTCCCAACATTTGAGAAACCGTACTCTCGTTGCGGAACGTATCGGTGACCGGAAAAAAGTACCGCCCATAGTGATGGAAGAAGTTATCCGGTCTCTATGCAGCGAGAATTACCTGAGCTTGAAGGATATTGCGGTCCTGGTCCACCGGACACCAGATACTTTGCGGGTACATTACCTGAACCGGATGGTGAAAACCGGACAGCTGGAGCTACGTTATCCAGACAAACCCAATCATCCGGATCAGGGTTACCGGACACGAAGAGAGATGCAGGGATCACCATGACATCCGACCGGCGCCTCATCGAAGAGTCCTTCCCAGTGAAGGAGGTCAGTAAAGAGTCCGCCCGGGAGAAAAGTATTAGGCATGGACACATCTCCACTCTCCATATCTGGTGGGCCCGCCGTCCCCTCGCCGCTTCCCGTGCAACCGCATACGCCGCTCTTGTCCCACCGCCGAAAAGTGACGAAGAGTGGCAGAGGCAGCGGAACTTCATCATCGAACTCTCAAAGTGGGAGAACACCAATAACCCGGCCCTCATCAACAAGGCCCGGGCCGACATCCTCGCAGCGAACGGCGGAGTGCCTCCGAAGGTCCTCGATCCATTTGCAGGAGGCGGTTCAATCCCACTCGAATGCCTCCGGCTCGGGTGCGAGACCTATGCAAGCGACTACAACCCCGTGGCATTCCTCATCGAAAAGTGTACCCTCGAATACCCCCAGAAGTATGGCCATAGGCCAGGAAAAAACGATAAATGGGGCGAGCTCTCCGGATCGGCTGATAACCCCCTTCTTGAAGATGTGAAGAAGTGGGGGAAATGGGTGCTCGAAGAGGCGAAGAAGGAAATCGGGAGATTCTACCCGCCCGACCCCGACGGTTCGATCCCGGTCGGCTACCTCTGGGCCCGGACGATTCCATGCCAGAACCCGGCGTGCAGTGCAGAGATCCCCCTCATGCGGCAGTTCTGGCTTGCTAAGACGGACCGGAAAAAGGTCGCTCTCTTCCCTCATGTCGAAGGCCGGCAGGTGGAATTCAGGATCGTGGGAGACGGCTACGAGAATATGCCGGAGGGTTTTAACCCGGAAGAAGGGACGGTAGTTGGGGCTATTGCTATATGCCCAATATGTGGATCAACAGTGGACGCAAAGACAACTCGGAAACTCTTTCAGAATGGGAAGTCCGGCGATCGGATGATGGTCGTTGTACTCCACAAATCTGACATCACTGGGAAGACATACCGTATAGCCACCAATTCAGATGCTGCTGTGTACATCGAAGCAGGGGCTTACCTTGAGAGAAGAGTTCCGGTACTCCGCGAAGCGTGGGGAATTGAACCGGTTCCCGATGAAGATATACCAACTTCAATGCCTGGAGGAATACACCCCCCAAATTATGGTCAAATAAAATTCGGAGCACTATTCAATTTTCGACAACAACTATCATTAATAATTCTTGTAAATGCATCGCGAAATGCATATTCGACTCTATTAGCTAAAGGGTATCAAGAAGAATATGCAAAAGCTATCACTTCATACTTAGCTATTGCAATTGATAGATTGGCAGATTATAATTCAAAATTATGCAGGTGGGCTAACAATGGGGAATATGTGGGTAATACATTCACCCGACAAGCATTACCATTTCCTTGGGATTATTTTGAACTCTTTCCCGATAGCAAAGCAACTGGTGATTACAATTCGGCATTAGAATGGATTTCGCTTGTTATTGCAAATAATTCGAAAATTCACGAATTTGCTAAATTATATCAATTATCTGCAACTTCACTTCCATTTCCGGATGATTTCTTTAATTCTATATTCACCGATCCACCATATTATTATAATGTCACTTATGCAGATTTATCAGATTTTTTTTATGTTTGGCTAAAAAGAATATTGGGAGATAAATATTCAGATTTATTCTCTACTCCATTAACACCAAAATCATCGGAGATTATCGAGGGCTCCTTTTGGGATGATATTAGATATAAAAATAAGGATAAGGAATGGTTTGAAAAAATGCTTACTAAATCCTTTAAAGAAATTCATCGAACTCTTAAACCAAACGGTATTTCAATTATCGTCTATACTCATAAATCAACTAAGGGATGGGAAAGTCTGATAAATTCCCTTATAGATTCAGGATTGATTCCTACAGGGTCATGGCCAATTCATACAGAAATGAAAACAAGATTTATTGCAAAGGAATCCGCCGCCCTTGCCTCCTCCATTTACATTGTCGCCCGGAAGATGGAACGGCAACCTACCGGCTTCTACAACGCTGTGAAGGAAGAGCTAAAGACCCACCTCAATAAAAAACTCGAACGGCTCTGGCACGAAGGCATCTCGGGTGCAGACTTCTTCATCGCAGCCATTGGCTCCGCCATCGAGGTCTTTGGTAAGTACGAGCAGGTAATGGACTACGAGGGGAACATCGTCCGTGCCGACCGGCTCCTCGTAGACGTACGGAAGATCGCAACTGATTACGCAGTTCGGCAGATCCTCCACAACGGGTTCACCGGGGAGATCTCGGACCTCGCCAAGTTCTATGTCCTTTGGCGGTGGGAATACGGCGAGGCTAAGGTGCCCTTCGATGAGGCCCGGAAGCTCGGGCAGAGCTGTGGGATCGATGTCGCCCTGGAGTGGAACCGGTCCGGGTTCATCTTAAAGGAGAAGGAGTTTGTCCGTGTCATTGGTCCCAAGGACCGGAAACTCGAAGATCTCGCGGATTCGAAAGAGCTGATAGATGTTCTCCACCTAGTCCTCCTTCTGTGGGAAAAGGGCGACCGGGAAACGATGGTGAAGGCGCTCCAGGGGAGTGGTTTCGGGGAGAGTGAAGCATTCTATCGGGTCGCCCAAGCCATCTCGGAGACCCTCCCGATTGAGAGCAAGGAGAAGAAATTGCTGGATGGGTTCCTTGCAGGAAGGGAACGATTGCGAGAGGAAGTGAGAAAGGAGACCAGGCAGATGAGGTTGAATGTATGAGATCCTTATTGGGTGATGAATTATGAAAGGGGAGGAGCTATGAAAGCGTTTCATACTATTGCTGTCCCCCATCAGGATATCCTCGATGGTAGGCTCACCATGGATGTCTTTGCTGCAGACCTCTGGGAGGCCAGCCAGAAGAGGGGACCAGAGGAGTATCGCGATGCAGATACCTTCTTCAGAAAGACCTACCTGACTGAAGGGCTCCAGAACATGCTTGATATCGTCGGGAAGCGCCTGGCCGGGAAAGGAGGGGACCCTGTCATCCAGATCCAGACGCCCTTCGGCGGGGGAAAGACCCATGCGCTCATTGCTCTCTACCATAAGGCTGCGATCTGGCATGCCAAGCCTGTGGTCATTGTCGGAACTGCCATGGGGTCTGATGAGACACTCTGGGGATTCCTCGAAAAGGAGCTCACGGGTAAGATAACCCGCTGCAAGGGACAGACTGCTCCGGGGAGGGAAGTACTCCGGGAGATCCTTACCGCGAATCAGCCTGTACTCATTCTCATGGATGAGGTTCTTGAGTACGTGACCAAGGCAGCAGGGGTCAAAGTAGGGGACAGCACACTTGCCGCCCAGACGATGGCATTCATGCAGGAGCTGACAGAATCTGCGAGGATCTGCGAGAAGGTATGTCTGGCGATTACTCTCCCGTCCAGTATCATCGAGCATTACGACGAGAGTGCAGAGACGCTCTACCAGCAGTTACAGCATGTTTCAGGCAGAGTCGAAAAGATCTACACGCCGGTCCAAGAGCATGAGATCACAAAGATCATCCGTCAACGGCTTTTCAGCACCATTGATGAGAAGAGCACCAAAAAAACCGTTCAGGCATTCATGGAGTATGCCGAACGAGAAGGTATCCTCCCTATAGGAATGCAACCAAGCGAATATCGTGAACGGTTCCTCGCTTCCTATCCCTTCATGCCTGAAGTTGTCGATGTGCTTTATCATCGATGGGGAAGCTTCCCCACGTTTCAGCGCACAAGGGGCGTACTCCGTCTCCTCTCCCTTGTCATCTATGCCGTTAAGGATCTCAATAAACCCTATATCGGGCTCGCTGACTTTGACCTCGGTAATCAGGAGATACGGCAGGAACTGTTGAAACATATAGGGGCCGAATACAACAGCGTCTTAGCTGCTGATATCACTGATGCCCATGCAGGAGCACTCATCGTCGATGCATCGCTAGGAAAAGCCTACCAGGGACTTCGCCTCGGAACCCGCACCGCCACCACCATCTTCCTTTATTCATTCTCGGGAGGACCGGAACGCGGCACAACAATAGGGGAGGTCAAACGATCGGCCACAACCATCGAGAACCCATCGAGTGTCATTATGGATGCTGCCGACATCCTGAAAGGAAAATTATTCTACCTCCAAGTAATGGGAGATAAATACTTCTTTAAAAACCAACCGAATATCAACAGGATTGTCCTCTCCAAGATGGAAAATATCAAAGAAACAGATCTCGTTGAAGCTGAACGGGAGTACCTAAAGTCAAATATCAAGGGTGATCGATTCCGAGTCTTCCTCTGGATCGAGAATTCTTCTGATATACCGGATACCGAGGAGCTCAAACTTGTGATCCTCCGCCGTGAAGATCAGAAGATCATGGGGGAGCTCATAAAGGTGAAAGGGAGTACCCCTCGGGTATACCGCAATACCGTCTTCTTCCTATATCCCATGGAGAGTGAGCGTCAATCTTATATGCAGAACCTCATGCGGAGCATTGCATACTCCCAGATTGAGAAGGACAAGACTCTTGGTATTTCCGACGACCAGCGGAAGGAGATTGCTCGTGAATTAAAGAAGTCTCATGAGACAACGAAAGAATCCATCCAGCGGTTCTACAGAATGATGCTCCTCCCTGGGAAATCGCCTTTGGATCTTGGAATCCCGACCTATGGTGATCCTCGCGTTATTGATCATAAAATTTACGATGTAATGCGCACTGAGGGAGAAATTCTTGAAAAAACAACGCCGCTCTTCCTCAAAACAAAATACTTATCAAAAAACCCCTATGTGAGCACCGAACAGCTCTACCAGTCAACCTTGAAGACACCAGGTGAGCCACGATTTGTCAGTCGTAAGGCCCTGGAAGATGCTATTGTGGAAGGGGTTAAAAACGGAATATTTGGTCTAGGTGCAATAGAGAATAATCAACCTAAATGCGAGTACTTCAAAAAACAACCATCCGTTTCTATTTCTGGAACTGAAATTATTATCGACGAGAAACTATGCCGGGAACAGATGGAACCCGGTGGAACTCAACCCCCAGCAATCCCAGGAACGGGTGATGGATTAACGATAACGGGAGGTGTAAAAGTATCACCAAGCACAGCTCCTCAAACATATCTTACCGATAAACGAGCTTTACGTCTCTCCTTCGCCGTTCCCATGGGAAAGGTCTCTAACATCCTTGGTGTGATCAATTTCCTGACGAATAAGTTCAAGAAGGTTGAAATTACCCTCGATGCCACTGACGGTTCTCTCTCGGAACAGGATTATGAAAATAAAATTAAAGAGGCGTTTGAGCAGCTTGGGATTGATGTACAACTCGATAAATAATTCAAAAATATTTATTCAATTTATCCTGATTTTTGCCATCGGTTAATTGCCCAACTGACTAAATGATCAGATCTATTTATTATTGAATCAATAGTCCAAGATTCATTGTCCTGAGCTAACCGTTTAGTAGTTTTAAAAACGGTTTCAGTTAAGTAAAAGTCTCGGGTGGACTCCCACGATTGACGGCCTCTTTCCGAATTTGCTTGGCCACTAAGCGGAACAAGATTTGCCCAAACATGAAGATATTTTTCATGTTGATCTTCAATTATTATTCTTCTCCATTCATCAGTCAATTGTTGAGGCATAATATGATCGATAGTAATGTTAATACTCTCGGGATATGGATCTCCTCCTCTTAAATCTCGTTCGTATGTTTCCAGGATATATTTGGCCAATTTTCTTCCATAAAGTGCTGAATATCGGATATCCTGTTCAAACTTGTCGTCATCGGGAAACTGAACAGTTGGATTTTGATCTATAGTATCGATAAAAGCTTGCGGTGTTCCATTAGTCTTGTTATACAAATCTTTGAAGACCGCATGAAGGCCTGTTGGTTCAAATCCCGCGAATGCACGTCTTACCATGAATGATTCAATCAATTTTAAGTTATTAATTGTTGAAGCTTCATCCAGACTGCCTGAATTATAATCATTAATTAATCTAAAAATAAAAGGGTAAACACTTGATGGTGCTCGCATCTTGTAAATCTGCTCTATCCAATTATTGATTTCTCTCGAATTAGTGAGTGTTTCCCTTTTTACTTTTTCATCACTCTTTAAAGCTATAAAACTTGGAAGAAAAACACGTAAATCATGAACAATTTTTTCGGGTTCCCATTCCTTCCATCTTTCAGTTAATGCAGATACCAAATTGGATTTAGTAATTGTTGGTTTATGGACTAATGCAAAAGGAAATAAATAATCCTCAAATCGATCTTGATTTGAAATTTTTAAATCATTCTCGAGTGGAATCCAATGAGTATCGTATATTGCAATTGCACGATCAGGATAATCCGAAATTCGCTGAAAGACTTTATTTCGAATTATATCTTTGCTTCCCAATTTAATCCCAGTCGTGTTTAAGGCATCATACACCTGTTGAGGCTCTTGGTCATCGCCAAGAATAATTTGAACAAATTTCAATTTTTCTAGAAGTGTTTCGATTAGTTTTTTTGTTTTATCATAATCGAAGTTTTCTTCTGAAAAGCATCGCTCCTTTATCTTTTTCTTGGTTAGTTCATTCCCTTTTGATAAAATTCCCGTTTCTTCACCATAGTGTTGTTTTAATATCGGAGTTATCGTGCGAATTTCTGTAAAAAGGTGGGCAAATTGAGTGTTATCCTGCAATGTCGTGATTAATTTTGGTTGATTCCTATAGATTCCATCTTGATTGAATAAATATTGATTATAGAGTGAATCAGATAGATCTCGATGACCAGATTTTTCAGCCTCAATTGCTAAATGTAAAATTGTCATATATAACGTTGTTAACCGTTGTTGACCATCGATAATCCAATATGAATCTGGTTTGAATGCTGATCCTGAACTCTTTATCTCCAAAACAATCGCACCTAAAAACTTTGTAGTTTCTATTTCGTTTGTTATGGAATCAATATCAGACCATAATCGGTCGATTTGTTCTTTATTCCAGATATATTGGCGTTGAAATAAAGGAGATCTATATTCTCTTTCACCTTTAAAGATCCGAAGTAACGTAACTGGACCTGCGTCCAATTCTTTTGACACTTTTAACTCGCCTCTTTTAATTTAGTAATTATTTTAAATATATAAAATATTATCTATAAAAAGATATTGAATTCCGACATTAGGAGATTCTAAGAATTTTAACGCGTCGTCTTAAAACAAATCCCGATATACCCGAACAATACAACTTGTATTAGAAATCAGGTCCTCAAAAATGAAGTCCCTCCTCATCCTCAGCGGCGGTGTCGACAGCACAACTCTATTGTATGATCTCAGAAACCAGGGGTACGAAGTAGAGGCCGTCACCTTCGACTACGGCCAGAAGCACAAAAAAGAGATCGAGTTCGCAAGGAAGACCTGCAAGAAACTGAACGTACCCAATACCGTCCTGGATCTCAAAATCTTAAACGAGGTCGCCCCGTCCAGCCTGACAAGGGACTCCTGGGAGGTCCCCGAAGGGCACTATACCGAGGAGTCGATGAAGCAGACCGTGGTCCCGAACAGGAACATGATCTTCCTCTCCGTGGCAGCGGCCCGGGCCATCGCGGGCGGCATCCCGCACCTCTTCTACGCGGCCCACTCGGGGGACCATGCCATCTACCCGGACTGCAGGCCGGTCTTCGTGAGCGCCATGGAAACGGCCCTCCATCTCTGCGACTGGACCGATATCACCCTCCATGCCCCGTACCTGCACCTCACCAAGGCCGATATCGTGAAGATCGGCACCAGGCTCGGGGTCGACTACTCCCTCACCTGGAGCTGTTACAAGGGGGAGTTCCTCGCCTGCGGGAGGTGCGGCTCCTGCACCGAGAGGATCGAGGCGTTCAGGGAGGCGGGGGTGGAGGACCCGGTGGAGTACGGGGGAGGATCTCAAAAGGCAATTGAGGATGGCTAATCCGAGAATGAAATATGGCTAAAATACATGGGATTTCTGGAAGTACTCAATATCTATTGAATGGAACAAAAACAATAAACGGAAAAAAACTGACGACCCTGGAGGATATAAACCACTTTTATAAGAATTATGAGAAAATCCTTGCTGAGACGGAAATAACAGTAAAAAATCAACAGGAAGCGATAATACTCAGTTTAAGCAATGATGAACTGAGGCTTGATAAACAATTAAAAGAAGGTATCGCCCGACGAACAGGAGAAGTGGATGGAAAAATCAATGAACTGAATTACAAAGCAAATACAACCGAGAAATATTTTAGGAAACTGGGTTATAAATTACAATATTGGATTCATATTTCTTTGAGGGGATATCGGATAAATAGTCCCTTTGCAGGCGAATTACGGGAATTACAAAATGTGCAATATCGAAAAGCAAGTCTGATCACGAGAAAGCCGGTTATAATAAATTTGGAATGCCAAAAAGTTGTAGAGACATATACATTTCTAACTAATCACCCGACTTTTTTGGCCGGGGCCAGCGGAGAAGAATTAGTAATACGTGTTCTTTCCAAATTACCCGACGCGTATCATGTCTTGAATGACGTTAATCTTCACTTTTCTCGAGGAATTCATTGGCGAGAGAGGAATGAGTACATAAAAACAAGCCAGATCGACCATATTGTCATAGGTCCAACAGGTGTTTTTTTATTAGAAACGAAGAACTGGAAAACCTCTGATTTTGAAATCAAGTCCGATAAATTAGTATATCAGATAAGACGCTCAAGCCTGGCATTATGGTATTATTTAAAAGAGTATTATAGACAAAACGAAAGACCAAAAATCCGCAATGTAATCATCTCAATGCAAGGTCCTTATCCAGGTAGAAAATTAGACAAATACATCGATGTCGTAACTCCGGATCAGTTATGCGAATATATCACAATAAGAAATATTACTCAGTCAGCGGATTCAGTAAATAAACTAGTTGAGATACTTAGTAAAAATCAAATCAATAGACGAATGCGACCTAGGTTTTGAAGAACACCCCTCCACCTCTGCGACTGGACCGACATCACGCTCCATGCCCCGTACCTGCACCTCACCAAGGCCGATATCGTGAAGATCGGTACCCGGCTCGGGGTCGATTACTCCCTCACCTGGACCTGCTACCGGGGAGAGGCCCTCGCCTGCGGGAGGTGCGGCTCCTGCACGGAGAGGCTGGAGGCGTTCAGGGAGGCGGGAGTGGAGGACCCGGTGGAGTACGGGTGAGGAAGGCGAATAAAAGAAGATTGCCAGTCATGGTGGTACGAGGGGTTTAAGGCGGAAGGATGAAACGGCTCA
>Ga0315285_10004348_pt1 | contig 14688 bp, 11 predicted proteins | sample YL17G09_36_MG_FD_203698 | JGI IMG/M metagenome (GOLD analysis project Ga0315285, IMG submission 203698) | Sediment microbial communities from Yellowstone Lake, YNP, Wyoming, USA - YL17G09_36 | ecosystem: Environmental > Aquatic > Freshwater > Lake > Sediment | place: USA: Wyoming | collected...
AGGATCTCTACTACCGCCTCAACGTGGTGCCCGTGAACATCCCGCCGCTGCGCGAGCGCCGCGAGGACATTCCGTTCCTGGCCGAGCATTTCGTGAGCAAGCTGGCCCGAGAGAGCGGCAGCCGGGTCGAGAGCATCACGGACGCGGCGATTCAGAGGCTGCTGACGTACCATTGGCCGGGCAACGTCAGGGAGCTGGAGAACGTCATCGAGCGCAGCCTGGTGCTGTGCATGGGGAGCAAGCTCGACGCCGCCGACATCCGGCTGGATACGGCCCCGCGCGCGCGCCCGCCAGCGGCCGCCGCGCCCGTCCTGCCGGAGGGCGTGACGCTGGACGAGTACGAGCAGGCCATCATCCGCGAAGCCCTCCGCAGAGCCGAGGGGAACAAGAGCCAGGCCGCGCGGCTGCTGGGGTTAACCCGCAACGCCCTGCGCTACCGGCTGTCGCAGATGGGCCTCGAGGGAGTGTAGGGGGGAGTGAAACCAGCGCCACAGTCCACCAGGAAGCTCTCGACCAGTTGGCAGGCAGCTTGGCGCACGTCAGGATGATCGCCAAAGCCTTTGATCCAGACCACATCCGGTTCGCGGCGGAACCAGGTCCACTGGCGCTTGGCGTAGCGGCGGGTGTTGCGCTGGGCGGAGCAGACGGCTTGCTCGAGCGTGAGCTCACCTTTGAGACGCTGGAGGGCCTGCCGGTAGCCGTGTGCTTCCAGAGGCTTGGAGGTCTCGGGGAATCCCAAGGCCAGCACGCCGCGGACCTCCTGGAGCAGCCCCGCGGCGAACATGCGCTCGCAACGCCGGTTGAGACGCTCGTAGAGCGCCTCGCGCGGCGGGTCCAGGGCCATCTTCAGCGGGCGGAAGCCGCGCAGCGGGTCGCGGCCGGCGGCCAACCAGGAGGAAAGGGGGTGGCGCGTCAGCAGGAGAACCTCGAGGGCGCGCGTGAGCTTCTGCACATCGCGGGGATGGATGCGGCGGGCGGCCTGGAGATCGAAACGCGTTAGGAGGCGGTGCAGCGAGCCGGGACGCTTCGCCTCGCGCGCCGCCAGCCGCGCGCGCAGCGCGGCATCGCGGGTGGGGCCCGGGAAGAGGCCTTCCAGCAAGGCCCGCAGGTAGAAGCCGGCGCCGCCCGCCACCACCGGCAGGCGGCCCCGGGCCACGATATCCTCGAGCAGCGGGCGCGCCCGCCGCGCATACTCGCCGGCCGTGAACACCTCGTCCGGGTTGACGACATCGAGCAGGTGATGGGGGATGCCGCGCTGCCCGGCGGGGGGCACCTTGGCCGTGCCGATGTCCAGGTGGCGGTAGAACTGGAGCGAATCGCAGTTGACGATCTCACCGGCGAACCGGGCGGCCACCTCGAGGGCCAGGTGGCTTTTGCCGGAGCCGGTCGGGCCCAGGATGGCCACCAGCGGAGCGGTTGGCGCGTGGCTCACTCCCCACCAGTGTAGAGCAGGAGCGGCGGAGCTATACTGGAGGAGAGGATTGGATGCGCGCACGGTGCGAATATCCCTAACATAGGCCGCATGATCCAGGCACTAGGTAGTGTTGTTTTCATCCTGCTCGCCAGCGCGCCGGGCCAGGCCCAGAAGGCGGCGCCGGCGCCGGGCGACAACCGGGCATCCGCCTACTACAACTTCTCGATGGGGCACCTGTACGCGGAGCTGGCCGCGGCCCACGGACATCGCGGGGAGTACGTCAACAAGGCCATCGAGCACTACAAGCTGGCGCTCAAAGCGGATCCGGGCGCCGGCCTGCCCCTGGAGGAGCTCAGCGATCTGTACATGCAGTCGGGGCGGCTGCGCGACGCCGTCAGCGAAGGCGAGGAGATGCTGCGGCAGAACCCGGACAACCTGGACGCGCGGCGGATGCTCGGCCGGATTTACACCCGCCTGATCGGGGAGGCCCAGCCCGGCCGCATCAACGAGGAGATGCTGCGGCGCGCCACCGAGCAATTCCGCAAGATCACCGAGAAGGACAACCAGGACTCCGACGCCTGGCTGATGCTGGGGCGGCTCTATAAGATGGCCCAGAACTCGCTGGAGGCCGAGAAGGCCTATAAGCGCGCCCTGGAGCTGGATGCGAAGAACGAATACGCGCTGTCGGGCCTGGCCACGGTGTACACCGACGTCGGGGACACGAAATCGGCGCTGGAGATGTGGCGGCGGCTGTCGGAGGTGGATCCCAGCCCGCGCACCCTGCGCGCGCTGGCCAGCGCCTACGAGCAGATGCGGGACTACCCGAGCGCCGCCCAGGCCATGGGCCGGGCCCTCGAGCTGGCGCCCCAGGACGGCGAAATCAAGCGCGACCTGGCCGAGTACCTGCTGCTGGCCGAGAAGCTGGACGAGGCTCTGAAGCTGTACCAGGGGCTGGCGAAGACCGATCCGAAGGACGCGCACCTCGAGTTGCGCTTGTCGCAGATCTTCCGCCAGAAGCGGGATTACAGAAGGGCCCGGGCGGCCCAGGACAAAGCCCGGGCGCTGGACCCCACCAGCCTGGACATCCGCTATAACGAAGTGAGCCTGCTCGAGGTGGAGGGCCGGACCACGGAGGCCGTGGCGCGGCTGAAGGAAATCCTCGAGACCACGGCCAAGAAGAGTTACAGCGCCGCCGAGCGCAGCAACCGCGTCATTCTGCTGGAGCGGCTGGCTCTGCTGTACCGCTCCAGCGAGCAGATCGCGCTGGCCGTGGAGACCTTCCAGCAGATGGGGCAGCTGGATCCGGACCTGGGAGCCCGAGCCGCCGCGCAGAGCATCGACGCCTATCGGCAGGGTAAAGAGTTCTCGAAAGCGGAGCAGGAAGCCGAGGCCGCCTCCCGCCAGTACCCCGCCGACCGCACCGTCATCCTGGTGCGCGCCTCCCTGCTGGCGGACCTGGGCCGGACCGAGCAGGCCGTGGGGGAGGTCAAGCGCCTGTTCGACGGCAAGAGCGACCGCGAAGCATACCTGGCCCTGGCGCAGGTTTACGACAAGGCCCGGGAGTACGCGTCCCTGGCCCAGGCGCTGGAGGCCGTCGAGAAGCTCTCCCAGTCTCAGGAAGAGAAGGAAACCGTCTACTTCATGCGCGGCGCCATGCTCGAGAAGCTGAAGAAGCTGCCCGAAGCGGAGGCCGAGTTCCGCAAGGTGCTCGGCATCAACCCGGACAACGCCTCGGCGCTGAACTACTTGGGGTACATGTTCGCCGACCGCAACCTGCGGTTACAGGAGGCCAACGAGCTGATCAGCCGCGCCCTCGAGATGGAGCCCCACAACGGGGCATTCCTGGACAGCTTGGGGTGGGTCAAGTTCCGCCTGGGCCAGCTCGAGGAGGCCGAGAACTATCTGCGGCTGGCGGTCCAGCGGGTCTCCCGCGACGCCATCGTGCACGATCACCTGGGAGACGTTAACTTCCAGCAGGGCAAGCTCAGAGAAGCCATCGTCCAATGGGAGCGGTCGCTGAAGGAATGGGAGGCCGGCTCGCGCGCCGAACACGAGCCCGCGGAAGTGGCCAAAATCCAGAAGAAGCTGGAGGGCGCCAAGGTGCGCCTGGCCAGGGAGTCTTCCAAGACGGCCTCGCAACCGCGGTAAGGTCGGTGAGAGGGCCGCTCCAGCATAGAGAGGTGAGAGTGTCATGGCCACGTTGGCGATAACCCGGCCGGCCTACTGCCCGCCTCAACCGGAATCCCTGGAAGCCCTGCGCATCCCGAACAGCCTGGTGACGGACCTGGTGCTGCGGCGCGTCTACCTGGCGGGCGAGAGCAATTTCCAGTCCCTGTCCGACGCCCTGAAGCTGTCCACCGCGGCGGTGGAATCGGTATTCCGCGAGCTGCGCAAGCAACAACTGGTGGAGGTGAAGGGCATGGTCGGAAACGACTACAACTTCACCCTGACCAGTGCGGGGCGGGCGATGGCCGCGGACCGTTACCGCATCTGCCATTACGCCGGCGCGGCGCCGGTCTCCCTGGCGGACTACCACGCCGCGGCCAAAGCGCAGGCCGCCAAGGTGCGCGTGGACCGCAGGACCTTGCGGCACGCCTTCTCCGACATGGTCCTGACCGACGATTTCCTGGACCAGCTCGGGCCGGCGCTGGTCTCGCAGACCTCGATCTTCCTGTACGGGCCTACCGGCAACGGCAAGACCAGCCTGGCGGAGCGCATGCTGCGCGTCTACCAGGACGCCGTGCTGATCCCCTACGCCGTCGAGGTGGACGGCCAGATCATCCAGCTCTTCGACCCGGTGGTGCACGACCAGATCGAGGTGTCGGCGGATGAGCTGGAATTCGACCCGCGCTGGGTGCTCTGCCGCCGCCCCTGCATCATCGCCGGGGGCGAGTTGACGGCCGGCATGCTCGAGCTGCGCCTGGACGAGGCCACCGGCATCTACGCCGCGCCCGTGCAGATGAAGGCCAACAACGGCATCTTCGTGATCGACGACTTCGGGCGCCAGCTCATGAGCCCGCGCGAGCTGCTCAACCGGTGGATGGTGCCCCTGGACCGCCGCGTCGATTACCTGGCCCTGCGCTACGGCGTGAAGTTCAAGATCCCCTTCGAGCTGATGGTGGTTTTCTCGACCAACCTGGACCCGCGCGAGCTGGCCGATGAGGCCTTCCTGAGGCGCTTGCACAACAAGGTATACATCTCGCCGGTGGATGCGCCGGGCTTTGACGAGATCTTCCGCCGGGTGGTCGCCGCCCGCAACCTGCCCTGCGAGCCGGATGTCGCGGAGTTCCTCCGGCTGCTGTGCCTGCGCGAAGGCGGCCTGGAACTGCGGGCCTGCTATCCGGCCGACATCTGCACCATCCTGGTCAACATCGGCCGCTACGAGAGCCGCCCGGCGCGGGTGACCCGCCCCGACCTGGAGCGGGCGGTGTCGCTGTATTTCGCGCAGGGGTGACGGCCGGCTGAAGGCGGCCCCACGGGGCTACGTGACCCGCCCCGACCTGGAGCGGGCGGTGTCGCTGTATTTCGCGCGGGGGTAGCCGCGCGTGGCGAAGGCGCTCTCGGCCGAGGCGGTGGCTGGTTTCGTGGGCACGAGCCGCCGGCCGCGGCAGATCGTGCCCCGGCTCACCAGCCGCTGCTGGGCCGTGACCGCGTTCTTCTGCGAATCGACCAGCTTGAACTCGCCTTCCTCGAGGGCGAGCAGCGCGACGTCGGCCGGGGCGCCCACCGCCAGCGTGCCCAGCCCGGGCACGCGGCCGATCACCTTAGCCGGGTGGGCCGTGGCGCGCAGCAGCACCTCCTCGAGGCTCAGGCCCAAGTGCAGGAACTTCGAGAGCGTGGTGGGCAGGTCGTAGACCGGACCGTTGACGTTGAGGTTGTAAAGGTCCGTCGAGATGGTGTCCGGCAGGAAGCCGGCCTGAAGGGCCTGGCGGGCGACCTCGAAGTTGAAGCTGCCCACGCCATGACCCACGTCGAAGAGCACGCCGCGGGCGCGGGCCTCGCGCACCCCGGGCTTGAGCCGGCCCTGCTGGTCCAGGATGCCCAGCGTGTGCGTGTTGAAGCAGTGCGTGACCACGTCGCCGGACCTGAGCAGTTCCATCACCTGCGGCGTCTCGGGCGGGGCGAAGCTGATGTGCACCATGAGCGGCAGCTTGAACTGGTCGCCGAGTTCGCGCCCGATTTTCAGGAAGTCCAGGCCGTAGCGGCCGTTCATGTTCGCGCCGACATAGACCTTCACGCCCAGGACGATGTCGCGGTTCCCCAGGGCCGCTTGGGCGGTGCGGCGCATGCCGTCGCGCACGTACTTGACCACATCGACGTCCGGGTTGCGCAAGTCGGGGTAGAGGTGCACGTAACCGAAGATGCGGGCCTGCGAGGGGGCCACGATGAAGCGCCGGAAGCCCTCCACCTGGTCGGAGGCGAAGCTGCCGGCATCCACCCAGGTGGTGGCGCCGGAGCGGGCGGCGATGGGATCGGCTTCGAGGCTCAAGCCGGTGACGCCCCAGCAGCAATGCGTGTGCAAGTCCACCAGCCCGGGCGCTACCAGAAGTCCCCGCGCCTCGAGGACCCCGGCGCCCTGTTCCGCCGGGATGTCGTCTTCGACGGCGGCGATCTTGCCGTCGCGAATACCGACGTCGGCCCGGCGGCGGAAACGGCGCGCCGGATCCAGCACCTCGCCCCGCTTGATCACCAGATCGTAGCGCTGCTGGAAGCGGACCGCCCCGGCGCCTGCCAGAGTTCCCAGGAAGTCGCGGCGAATCATGGCCGGATCTTAGCACGAATGTGACCGGGGTCGGCCCATCGGGGCCCCGACACCGAGAGATGCGCCCCGGCCGGGGTTCGCCCTGCGGCTACTGCGAGACCGGGGCGCCGTTTGTGTTCGACGCGGCCCACCACCTTCCGCGTCAGGATTGCGGTCCGGAAGTGGAGATGGGCGCGCCCCGCGGCGACCATGATCGCCCGGGCTCAGGCCACAGCAGCGCTCTTGCGCCGCCGCTCCACATCCCGCACGCAACGAAACCCGCGAGTGTCAAGGGAAAAGGAAAAAGTATCAAGGGATCACTTCCCGCACGCAACGAAACCCGCCGGAGTTGACCCCGCTGCCAGGTACGACCCTGGTGCGATACGAGGCACGCACGTCCCTGGGATCGAGGAACCAGGAACCGCCCCGCAATACCCGAAGCTGACCGGTGGGCGGTCCCCGAGGATCGCGGGGCTCCGAATCGAAAGCGGCGTAGTACTCCTCGTGGTACCAGTCCGCCACCCACTCCCAGACGTTGCCCAGCATATCATAAAGGCCAAACCCATTGGGCTGCTTCTGCGCGACCTCGTGCGTGTGACCCCCACTGTTTGCGGTGTACCAACCGATGGCGGCTAACTCACCGTAGCGTGGCCCCGTAGTTCCCGCACGAGCCGCGTACTCCCACTCCGCTTCGGTGGGCAATCTTCCGCCCGCCCAGCGACAGTAGGCAAGCGCGTCATCCCACGTGACGTTAACCACGGGATGGCCCTCGTTCTGGGCAAAACTCGGGGCGGGCGGCACAGCCCTGCCCGTAGCTTGCGTGAAGCGCCTGTACGCGCCCACAGTTACCTCGGTCTGCCCCATCCAGAAGCCGTTCGCAATCCTGACGCCGTGCCTGGGCTTCTCATCGTCAGCGCACTCCTTGTCCCCGGGCGAACAGCCCATATCGAAGCGCCCCGGAGGAATCCAGACGTAGCGCTGGCCGTCGGCGGCGTTGATCCTGACCTCCCCTGCCCCCGGTGCGCTCGGCGGAGCCGGAGTGGGCGCGGGCTTCGGCGCCTCAACCTGCGCTCTCGCCAGGGGGGCAGACCGGCCCTGGGGATACTCCTTAGCGGACGGCGCCGCCTTCAGCGAACGCCGCGTCGCTTCCTGCTGCGCCGCTTTCAAGGCCGTAACGAACTCGGTGCAGCTCTCAAAACGCCCGGCAGGATCCTTGGCCATGGCCTTCCGCAGCACGCGCTCGAACTCCGTACCCAAGGCCGGATTGACCGCTTCCAGAGGAACAGGATCCTGGTTCAGAATCTTGCTGAACAGCGCGGCGAGCGTGTCCGCGTCGAAGGGCCTGCGCCCGCTGAGGATGGTATAGGCCACGGCCGCGAGCGCAAACTGGTCCGTCCGCGCGCTGACCGGCTCTCCCTTCAATTGCTCCGGGGCCATGTAGTGCGGCGAACCCATCACCAGCCCGGCCTCCGTGATGGTCGTGGCCAGCACTATCTTGGCGATGCCGAAATCGGTGACCTTCACCGCCCCATCGGCCTGCACCATGATGTTGGCCGGCTTGATGTCCCGGTGGTAGACGCCGTGCGCGTGGGCGTAGTCTAAGGCCTGGGCCACGCCCTCGAGGACGCGCAGGCACCACTCGAGGGGGCGCGGCTGGCTGGCAGCGAGCAGGTGATCCAGGGTGCGGCCTTCGACGTACTCCATGACGATGTAGGCCGTGTCGCCCTCCTGGCCGACATCGTGCACGGCCACGATGTTGGGATGAGCCAGCCCGCCCGCGGCGCGAGTCTCGCGCTGAAGGCGTTCACGCAGGGTGCGGACCTCCTCGGGCGAGGCGTACTCGCTGAGCCGGACCACCTTGATGGCCACGGTGCGGCCGAGGGCCGTGTCAAGCGCCCGATAGACCACACCCATCCCGCCCCGGCCCACCTCTCCCAAGATCTCGTAGCGGCCCAGGCGCTCCATGGCTCAGCCCCGCCGGCCCTCCTGCTTGGCCAGCGCGGCCATCAGCTCCTCGAAATGCATCCTGGTTTCCGGCGTGAGCTTGCCGTGTCTCTCATAGTGCTTCTCGAGACGCCGGATTCCGGCTTCCAGAAGGCTGGCGCCCTCCAGAAACCCTCCCGCCAGTTGGCCGAGAGGGTTCCCAAAGAGGCCGGCCAAGTAAGCGGCGCTGCGGCCGGCGGTTGTATCCCCCATGGGTGTCCCTTGGTCCGAACGATTATATACCGGAGCCGCGGGGCAGCGCCGCCCAGGGAGTGGCCGTGAATGTGACCGGGGTCACTGACGGCAGGCGAGGGGCCAGGACGTGGGCGAGTTCCGGATCAACTTCCACGGCTGCTGCGTGCCCATCCGCCACTTCGCCGCGCGCGACGCAGGGGTCGGGCACGCCGGACCCTGCTAGACTGGGGCCAAATGCGACCCCAGGCATTCGTCTTGCTGGCAACCGTGATGGCCGCCGCCGCGCCGCCGGCCAACCTTCATCAGTTCCGGATCGTGGTGGGGCTTTCGGATTCACAGCCGCGCACCTGGAAAGGCCGGATCAGCGTGGCGGGCGGCGAGCTGGCCGGCCTCGAGGGCTGGCGCTTCTCGGGCGCCGACCGCGCGGCTTCTGACGGCGCCTTCCACTTCGAAACCAAGATCGGCGCTTTCGAGAACCAGTTACGCCAGGAGCAGCCTTACGGGCAGACGGATTGGAACGACCCGGGTATGGAGCGGCTGATCCCGCAGGGGCTGATCGTCCGGGTGCGGGGTCCGGACACGCTGCGCCTGAAGTTCGAGAGCGGCGCCGGCGCATTCGAGTTCCGCGCCGAGGAGGCGCCGCTGGGCCGCAGCCGCGCGGTGCTGGACGGCAACGGGCTCATCGAACGGCTGCCCGTGGAAGAAAAGCTCTCCGCAGCCGGGCGGGCCGACGACTATCCCGCCGTGGCCGTGGCGGCGGACGGCACGCGCTGGGTAGCCTGGCTGTCCTACCGCGAGGGCGCCGACGAAGTGGTGGCCAGCGGGGCCGGCCAGCTCTACCGCCTGACCAAGCCCGGTGACCACCACGCGCCTGCGCTGGCCGCGGACGGCCAAGGCCGGATCTGGGCGGCGTGGTCGCAGAAGGAGGGCGAGACCTACCGCCTGTACGCGAGCGCGTTCTCGAGGGGCGCCTGGAGCCAGCCGGAGGCGCTGACCACGGAGGGCGGCTCGAACCTGTGGCCCGCGCTGGCGGCGGACGGGCGCGGCCGCGTCGCGCTGGCCTGGCAGGGCTTCCGCGCGGGGCAGTCGGTGATCCTGGCGCGGGTGTGGGACCACCGGCGCTGGAGCCCCGAGCGCCGCATCAGCGAAGGCCCGGGCAATGCGTGGATGCCGTCGGCGGGCTTCGGCGGCGGCAAGCTGTGGCTCGCCTGGGACTGTTACGCCACGGGCAGCTACCAGATTTACGCGCGGGAATGGAACGGGGCCGTCGAGCGCGTCACGCGCGGGGGGAACTTCTCGGCGCGTCCCTCGGTGGCGGTGACTGCGGCGGGCGTGCCGGCGGTGGCCTTCGAGGAGTCCGACCCGCTGTGGGGCAAGGACTATGCGCTGCTGTACGACCGCCGGGGCACGGTGCTTTACAAGAACCGGCGGATCCGCGTGGCGTTCCGCGAAGGCGCGACGTGGAGGGAGATCCCGGCGCCGGTGGAGGAGACCGTGCCCGCGGGCGTACGCCGCTTCGTGCAGCAGCCCGTGCTGGCGAGCGACGGCCAGCGCTTGTACCTGGCCTTCCGCTGCCGCACGTCGACGCGGGTCTCGCGCATGGACTACTTCGCCGCCAATGGCCGCTGGGAGGTTTTTCTCACCTATATGGAGGGACCGCGCTGGGCGCCGGCGATCCCGCTGCCCTCCAGCGTGGGCCGCAACGGCATGCGGGCCGCGCTGTGCCTGGCCGGGGGCCAGGCGCACCTGGCCTGGCCCGCCGACAACCGCGTCTGGCCCGTGGCCCGCTACGGCGACCTGGAGGTCTACGCCGCGGCGGTGCCCGCGACGGCCGCTGCGGCGCGGCTGGGCGGCCGGCCGATCGAAGCGACACCTGTCGCCTCCAGCCCGCACCCCAGGGAGGCCGCCGGCGTCGAGCGCATACGGGCCTATCGCTACGAGCTGAACGGCAAGCAGTACCGCATCCTGCGCGGCGATCTTCACCGCCACACCGAGCTCTCCGGCGACGGCGCGGGCGACGGCTCGCTCGAGGACCTCTATCGCTACGCGCTGGACGCCGCGGCCTTCGACTTCGGCTTCGTCGGCGACCACCAGATGGGCAACGACGAGGAGTACAACTGGTGGCTCACCCAGAAGTCCAACGACCTGTACTTCGCGCCCCGGCGCTTTGTGCCGCTGTACGGCTACGAGCGCAGCGTGCCCTATCCCAACGGGCACCGCAATATCATCTGGGCCGAGCGGGGCCAGCCGGTGCTCAAGATCGGCCCGGAAGAGCGGAAGGGTCTGGCCGACAGCGGCCCCATCCTTTACCCCTACCTGCGGCGGTCCGGCGGCATCGCCACCTCGCACACTTCCGCCACCACGCAGGGCACCGACTGGCGCGACAACGATCCGGAACTCGAGCCGCTGGTAGAGATCTACCAGGGGTTTGAGTCCAACTACGAGCACGCGGGGGCGCCCCGGGCCTGGCAAGCGGGCGAGCGGCCGGTGCACGGGGGACTGCGGCCCCTGGGCTTCGTCTGGAACGCCTGGGCCAAGGGCTACAAGCTGGGCGTGCAGTCCAGCTCGGACCACATCTCGACGCACACCTCGATCGCGTGCATCCTGGCGGAGGATTTCTCGCGGCAGGGGTTGCTGGACGCCATGCGGAAGCGCCACGCCTACGCGGCCACCGACTCGATCATCCTCGACTACCGGGTGGCGACGGCCGATGCCGGAACCTTCCTGATGGGAGACATCGTGACCACCGCGTCGCCGCCCCGGCTGCTGGTGAAGGTGATGGGGACCGGCCCGGTCAAACGGATCGACGTGATCAAGAACAACACCTACGTCCATCAGGTCGAGCCCCACGGGCAGGAGGCCAGCTTCGAGTACCTCGACCGCGCCATCCAGGCCGGGGAGAGCTACTACTACGTGCGGGTCGAGCAGACCGACGGCCAGTTGGCGTGGAGTTCGCCCATCTGGGTGCGCTTCAAGAAGTAGGCGGGGCGCCTACCGCATAACCGCCACCGAGGGGTAGAACCGGGTCGGGTCCATCGGCTGCTCCCATTCTGGCGCAGCCGGGCGGTCGGCAGGACGGGGTAGGACGGCCGCGCCATATACGATAATGTACTGCTGCCATGATCGCTCACTTGCGAGGCGTCCTCCTGGAGAAGCACCCCAACCAGGTCGTCGTCGAAGCCGGCGGGGTGGGCTACGACGTCAACATCCCCATCTCGACGTACGCGGCGCTGCCGGAGAAGGGCGCCGAGGTGGGGCTCCACATCCACACGCACGTGCGCGAGGACGCGCTGGCTTTGTACGGCTTCCTCACCCGCGACGAGAAGATGCTCTTCGAGCGGCTGATCACGGTGAGCGGGGTGGGGCCCAGGCTGGCCGTGACGGTGCTTTCAGGTCTGCCGGTGGGCGAGCTGATCGCGGCCATCCGCGGCGGCGCCGTCGAGCACCTGGTGCGCATTCCGGGGATCGGCAAGAAGACCGCGGAGCGGCTGGTGCTCGAGCTCCGGGAGAAGCTGCCCCCGACCGCTGAAGCCGCCCTGCCCAGCGCGCGGCCGGCCCTGAGCGCGCTCGATCAAGACGTGCTCTCCGCGCTGGTCAACCTGGGGTGCGCGCCGGCCGCGGCGGAGGTTGCCGTGCGCCAGGCGAAAACGCAGGTGGCGGGCGAGCAGTTCGAGCCGCTGTTCCGGCGGGCGCTGGGACTGGTGCGTTAACCTGAGAGGTGCGGACTGCACCGGCCTTCCGCCTTACGGCGGAGGGGCGCAGCCGCGGATAGCGCTGGAGAGAGCATGCGGGATCGGGGCATCGTCTCGGCCACGGCACAGGAAGGCGAGCAGCAATTCGAGGTCACGCTGCGACCCCGCCGCCTGGAGGAGTTCGTCGGCCAGGCCAAGCTCAAGGAGAACCTGACCATCGCCATCGAGGCGGCGCGCCAGCGCGCCGAGGCCATGGACCACGTGCTGCTGTACGGGCCGCCGGGCCTGGGCAAGACCACCCTGGCCGCGATCATCTCCAACGAGCTCGAGGTGAGTTTCGAGCAGACCGCCGGGCCGATCCTGCAAAGGAAGCTCGACCTGACCGGCATCCTGAGCCACGTCCGCGCGCGCCAGGTGTTCTTCATCGACGAGATTCACCGGCTAGCGCCGGACGTCGAGGAGATGCTCTACGCCGCACTGGAAGACTTCCGCGTGGACATCCTGGTCGGCTCCGGACCGGGGGCGCGCACGCACTCGCTGCCCATCCCGCGGTTCACGGCCATCGGGGCCACCACGCGGCAGGGCCTGATCAGCGCCCCGCTGCGGGGGCGTTTCGGACTGGTCCTGCGGCTGAACCACTACACCATGGAGGAACTCCGGCACATCGTGCTGCGCTCGGCGGGGCTGCTGGAGGTGACCATCGAAGAGCCCGGGGCGGAGGAGATCGCGCGGCGCAGCCGGGGCACGCCGCGCATCGCCAACCGGCTGCTGCGGCGCGTGCGCGACTACGCCCAGGTGCGCGCCGACGGGCGCGTCACCGCCGAGATCGCGCGCACGGCGCTGGATCTGCTGGAAGTGGACCGTTTCGGGCTGGACGAGATCGACCAGAAGATCATGCTCACGGTGCTCGAGAAGTACAGCGGCGGCCCGGTGGGCCTGAACACCATCGCGGCCTCGATCGAGGAGGAGCCGGATACCATCGAGGAGGTCTACGAGCCCTACCTGATCCAACTCGGTTTCCTGGACCGCACCCCGCGCGGGCGCGTGGCCACCGAGCGGGCCTTCGAGTACTTCGGGGTGACGCCCCGCCTGCGCGGCGGCCCTCAGCGGACGCTGTTTTAGCAAGGGCTTCGCCGAGCCTACGGGATGCGCGCCGCCAGCGCCGCGCTCAAGGCCACGGCATCCTGGCCCTGGGGGAGGCCGGCGTAGCCGCCGAGGTAGCGGCCCTGGCGGAAGAAGCACAGCCGGCCGAGGTATTTGTCGCTGGCCAGGAAGGCCTCGTCGGCGAGTTTCGCCGGCGTGGTTTCGCCGATGCGGGCGCGCAGCTTCACCATCACCTGGGCGGCGGCTTCCGGGGAATCTACGACGGCGGGGCTAAACTCGCAAGCGACACCAGACGATGGTGATGGGGGTATGCTGCGGACACGCGGCGGCGATACTAGAATGGAAAGCAGGTCCAGTGGTTTGCAGATGGCCACGAAGGCAAAGCCCATCCAGATGCGGCTCATCGGCGAGGAGGACAAGGCCGTCAACAGGCGAGTCCAGGGTGGAGTTGCGACGTCGGACGTTGCCGTTTCCGCATACGTTGGGACCAACGCCGAGGTTTTCCCTCATATCCTGCGGCTCCACGTACCAGAGGCGTCCGTGGTTGCGGATGTGACGTACGGAAAAGGGGTTTTCTGGAGGCACGTACCCGAGGGAGCGTATCGCCTTCTGGCCAGCGATCTCAAGACGGGTGCCGACTGTAGAGAGCTGCCCTACGAGGGGGAGTCCATCGATTGCGTAGTCTTCGACCCGCCGTACATGGAGGGTCTCTTCCGACGATCTACCGACCACATGGCGGGCCAGGGAACGTACGGAGCTTTTCGGGACTTCTATTCGAATGGGGAGGCGACATCCGGGGGCCCGAAGTGGCACGCGGCCGTCCTGGACTTGTACTTCCGAACCGGCAAGGAAGCTCACAGGGTCTTGCGGGATCGCGGCGTCTTCATCGTCAAGTGCCAGGACGAGGTCAGCGCGAACCGACAAAACCTCACGCACGTTGAGATCATCAACCACTTCGAGGAACTCGGGTTCTACACGAAGGACCTCTTCGTCGTGGTGCGGCCGAATCAGCCTGGTGTCAGCCGCATGCTGAAGCAGGTGCACGCTCGGAAGAACCACTCCTACTTCTTGGTCTTCGTCAAGATCCCGGCGGGCATGAAGCGGGAATCGATGAGGTCCTAGCTTCCGCCCTGTCACCTCTTCCGGCGCTGAGTAGCAGCCCCTCGCTCCTGCACCAACTCGTCCAGGAGCGAAAACGGCTCATCTCGGAACGGGGGCACGGGCGGCCAGGAAACGGTCACCAGGGACGCCAGCAAGTAGCGCCTTTGCTTAGGGGAGTACTTGGCGTACGTGCTTCTCGGGAGATCAGAGTTCTTGGCGAAGACGAAACGCCACTTCTCCTCGAGCGCGAAGCAGTTTACAGCGAGGAGGTCGAACTCCCCGACCAGCAGACAGGTCGTCGTGACCCGGCTGCGGTCGGGTAAAGTGATTGTTCGGCGATCGCTTGCGTCGCACTGCGCCCTGGCTCGCCACTGGTCTCCGACCCGCACCACGGTGTTGGTTTGAAGGGACTTCGACTCCACTACGAAGTCATGGCCCTTATACGTGACAACGAGGTC
>Ga0315285_10004350_pt1 | contig 14680 bp, 16 predicted proteins | sample YL17G09_36_MG_FD_203698 | JGI IMG/M metagenome (GOLD analysis project Ga0315285, IMG submission 203698) | Sediment microbial communities from Yellowstone Lake, YNP, Wyoming, USA - YL17G09_36 | ecosystem: Environmental > Aquatic > Freshwater > Lake > Sediment | place: USA: Wyoming | collected...
TCTTGACCAACTCATTAACGGATCAAGTGAGAATGGTTTTACAACCGTTGGAATACCAGCGAGTTCTTATATCATCGATAAGCTCTATGACGAGAAGTACCCTGGTTTTGACCCGAATAATCCCTGGGGCACAGGATGGCCGAAAGAAGAAATCATCAACCGGATTAACAACGGCGTCCATCTGATCAACCATGATGGACATGCCTATTACGAATATAACATGAGAATGAACACAGGGGATGTCAATGTACTTACCAACAATGATAAGTTCTGTTTCGTGTACTCACAAGGGTGCATGTCAGGTGGATTTGATAATCCTGAAGGCGGGGATTGCATTGCTGAATATTTCACCGTGAAAAACACCCATGGTGCGTTTGCGGGGATCTGGAACGCACGATACGGATTTTTCTGGTCTTATAGCACCGATGGTGACTCACAACGATACCACCGGCAGTTCTGGGACGCGGTCTTTGGAGAAAATATAAAAGAAATTGGGAGAGCAAATCATGACTCCAAAGAAGACAACCTCTTCCTGATTCAACGGTCCTGCATGCGCTGGTGCTATTATGAGACTAACCTGTTTGGGGACCCAGCGGTCGCGTTCGTGAATGCATCAGAGCAAAAGCCTTCCCTCCGTATCAGTGGCGTGAATGGTGGTAGGGGGGTCGTTCAAGCTTCCATCGTTAACGAAGGGGAGGTACCGGTGAGTAGTATCCCCTGGAGCATCTCTATTAGTGGTGGATTGTTCGGGTTTATCAACATATCCTCGGAAGGCTCTTTCGCGTCTCTTGGTGTTGGAAATACCACGACCATACAACCAGAAAAGACCCTTCTTGGGTTCGGAAAAATTTCCATCAAGGTAAATGTCAAGTACGCAGAGGAATGGAACGGCAGGGGATTTGTCCTTGGTCCGTTTGTTTTGCGAGTCTTTCGTATTTGCTGATGAAAAAAATGAGATAAAAAAAGAATTGCCACCATCTCATTTTTTTATTTTTTTCATCAGTGATAACTCATCCGTTCGGTGAATAAACCATAAAAGTACGATTGTGATTCACCTATCTGCCATGGTGAAGAACCTTCTGAATAAAGCAAAACTCGTTCTTCCATTCATTGGACTTATTATTCTTGCCTACATTTTCTACTCGCTTGATGTGCATAAAATCATTACCGCGTTTCTCTCCATTGATCCAAAATATATTGTATACGCCCTCTTTCTCACGCTCCCCCTTCTTTTCCTCCGCAACGCTGCATGGCAATTGATCTTACGAGAACAAAAGATACAGGTTGGGTTTTTCCGTTCCCTGAAAATCTATCTCATTGGTGTGTTCTACGGGAGTATTACCCCAGGATATTATGGGCAGTTGATGCGGGTCCCGTACCTGAAAGAAAAAACTGGGGAGCCATTTGGGAAACTCTTTATCAATACCGTGATTGAGACCTTTGTTCATACATTCTCACTGTATGGAATGATGATAATCGGAGCACTGCTTGTGGTCGGGACGCTCCCAGAATTACTACCGATTACGATTGCGTGGATCCTCGGTCTTGCCTTTATTACAGCGTATTTTGTAAAAAGGGAGCGTGGCGAAAAACTCTTCAAAATACTCATCAACTATATCATCCCAAAAAAGGTGAAACCCCACTTCAACGCATTTGTTGATACGTTCTACATTGATTTTCCACGCTTTAAAGCGATGATCCTTCCATTTGTTCTAGGGATTTTCACCTGGATAATCGTGTTTTCGCAGGAATATATGATTCTATTGGGATTGGGACTTCAGATCCCGTTTTTTGCATTCCTCTTACTGTTCCCGATTGCAAATGTAGCAGGTTTTATCCCAATCACGTTTGCTGGATTAGGAACCCGGGAGTTCACCGCCATTTTTATTTTTACGACGCTTTTCCAAGTGGCGGGAGAACAAATTCTAGTGTTGTCACTTGTTGGTTTTATTGTCACTGATCTTTTCTTGGGATTTCTTGGGTTTTTATTGTCGTTAACAGAGTCACGTTCTATTACGAAGATGCCGGAAATTACTAAGGAATGATAAAAATATTCATATTTGGATACATTTGTTATTAAGAGGTATATTAATATTTTAACTGTAACTCCTCAATTTCTTAGGGAATAACATCCACAGAAATTTTAACGTTATCTGTAAAAGGTGACCATAATGTTTATATCATGTATTCCCTATTAGGGCATAATGGAAGAGTGGGTTAAGCGTATCTTCGAAGAGCAGAAAAAGAAACGGCATGAACCTCTTGAAGTGAAGAAGATAGGATGGAATTATTATCTGTATTCGTCAACAACAGTTTGGAGCAAAGAAGAGAAACGGAGAAAGAAGGTTTCTCGGTATATCGGGAAGATTACTGAACAGGGTGTTGTTGAAGGAAGTAGAACAAATCTTTCAGTTCGGTCTATCTACGAGTATGGGAATGCTCGGTGTCTTCTGGATATTGTCAATGATCTTGTTTCGTCTTTGAAGGATGTGTTTCCTGATGATTATCTTGAGATTGTCGCTATGGGTATTGTTAGGATGATGCATCCGACGCCGTTGCGTCTGATGAAAAGCAGATGGGCGAAGTTGTATTTGTCGCGGGAGATGCAGGTGTCGCTTTCTCCGAACATTCTTTCGGAGAAGCTTCGGTTGATTGGGGCGGATTGGGGTGCGCAGAAGTTGTTTTTTGATCGGTTGTTATCGAGGAGTAAGTTTTTGTTGTTTGATTTGAGTTCTTTGTTTTCGTATTCGCAGGATCTTCGGCTTGCGGAGAAGGGGCATAACGCGGATCATCTGTATTTGAAACAGGTGAATTTCGCATTGTTTTTCTCGCATGATCATGGTGTACCGGTGATGTTGAAACCGATGCCTGGTTCAATCAGGGATGTCAAATCATTGAGGCATATGGTAGGGGAGATGAATTTAGGGTCAGTTATTATGGTTCTTGATCGTGGTCCTGCATCGTATACTCTTCCAAATGTACTTCATGAGGATGGGGTGAGTTTTGTCCTTCCGTTGAGAAGGAATTTTCATATCATAGGGTATGATATGAAGATGAACGGTTGTTTTGTGTATCATGATCGAGGGATTAATTGGGGGCGGAAACGGGTTGGACGGTATTTCCTGTATCTTTTTGAGGATGTGAAGTTGCGGGCGGAGGAGGAAACAAATTTCATTGATCTTGTTGGTAAAGGGAAACGGAAGAAAGGTCAACTTTGTGAGGAGCGGAAACGGTTTGGAAAGATTGCATTGTTGTCAGATCTCGATGAAGTCGGGGAGCAGATTTATTTGTTGTATAAAACCCGGGAGGAGATCGAGGTAGCGTTTGATGCGATGAAAAATGAGATGGAGAATGACAAAAGTTATTTGTCAGATGATGATGCAGTACGAGGGTATTTTTTTATCTCTTTTATTTCGCTGTACCTTTACTTTAGGATTCTTGGGATGCTACGGCAGCATGATCTTGTTGGAAAAGTTTCTGTGCAAGAGTTGTTATTTGAGTTTTCTAAGGTGTATCTGGTGTATTATAGTGATGGGAGAAGGCGGTTGAGTGAAATTCCTGCGAAGGTGGAAAAACTGGAGAAAACACTTGGGCTGAAGTTATTCCCTAAAGAATTGCGGAGTTAAGGATTTTAATAAATTTTTTCGATTAAGCATTTCTTAGATGTACACCTTTTTCCACTCCAATCCCCGGGATGCGAACGCGTTTTTCGACTCGATCAACGATTTCAGTAATAATGAATGTAAAGAGTAAATAAATAAGTGCAATGATTAAGAAAATTTCAACGTATCTAAAGTTACGCGATGCGATAAGCAGTCCCTCAGCGGTTAATTCTCTAACCTGTACGATATATGCTATCGATGTGTATTTGAAAAGGTAAATTAATTCATTAGACCATGCTGGTATCGATATCCGCAATGCTTGGGGAAGTACAATATTTTTAATGGATTGAATTTTTGACATTCCAAGGGTTCGAGCAGCAATCATTTGACCTGAGGGAATGGCTTGTATTGATCCTCGAAGATATTCAGCTTGATATGCTCCGCTATTTAAGGATAATCCTAATAAGGCAGATTGGAGAGGCGAAAGAATAATTCCAACGGAAGGTAACCCGTAATAGATGATGAACAGTTGGACAAGTAACGGTGTTCCTCGAAAAACCTCAATATATCCAATACAAATAGAAGAAATAATCTTATTTCCATAAACGCGACCAAGAGCAAGTGAAACACCAAGGATTAGACCAGCGGTTAATGCAACGATAGTAAGTAAAAATGTTACTTGCAGTCCATCAAGAAGTTTTGGTAACGAATCAAGAAAAAATTCAAAAAATCCTGATGCTGCCGTGGTTCCTCACTCCTCCCCGTATAGGCTAGAAATTCTTCCGAGGAATTGTCTGGTTCGCTCCACTTTTGGATTTTTAAACATTTGTGTTGGAGGTCCACTCTCAACAATAACGCCGCCTTCCATGAAGATGATTTCATTTGCAACGTTTCGTGCAAACCCCATTTCATGAGTGACAATAAGCATCGCTATTTTACCACAGAGCGATTTCATGACATCAAGGACATCTCCGATCAATTCTGGGTCTAAAGCTGATGTCGGTTCATCAAATAAAATAATTTCAGGATCCATAGCTAAAGCCCGGGCAATCCCGACCCGTTGTTTCTGTCCACCAGAGAGTTGAGCAGGGTACTGTTTAGCTTGTGCTTCCAAGCCTACTCGATAGAGTTCATCTAATGCTCGTTTTTGTGCTGCTTCTTTTGCGATTCCTTTAACTTTTTCCAATCCGATACTAACATTTCGTAATGCATTTAAATGGTTAAAGAGATTAATATCTTGAAAGACAAAACCGATTTTTTCTCTTATTGTATTGATATTTGTCTTAGGATTAGTAATTTCTTCTCCATCTAGCCACACTTCGCCTTTATCAGGTTTGTCAAGCTGATTGATACATCTAAGAAGTGTACTTTTTCCGGTTCCACTAGTACCAATAATAACTTTTGTTTCTTCCTTTTCCATAGTAAATGATATTCCTTTTAAAATTTCAGTTGTACCATATGATTTGAAGATATTTTTTACCTCAAGCATTGACATGTTGGTACTCTCCTTTTTTTTAACGGTAACTTGCTATCTCCAAACCAGAGATTTTGTATCTTTTTTCAAGATAACTTAATCCCCGATTTATTGAAAATACGAATATGAAATAGATGAATGCAATGAATAAAAGAATGTATAGTGCTGATCCTGGATCTTGAACAATGATATAACTCCCCTGTCTCATGAGTTCAACGACCCCTATCGCTATCGCAATCGATGTGTCCTTAAGAACAATGGTAAATTCATTTGACCAACCAGGGATAGAAAGCCGAAGCATCTGTGGAAGAACAATATATTTCATCACCTTGATTTTCGACATTCCAAGTGATCTTCCTGCGATGCTTTGCCCCTCAGGTATTGAATTTATTGCACTTCGATAGATTTGGATCTGATAGGCAGTACTATGGAGGGAGAGTCCGATGATAGCAGCAATAAAAGGGTCGAAGATAATTCCTATTCCGGCTAAACCAAAATAGAGCAGAATAAAAATCAAGACAAGTGGTATTCCTCTGAAGATTTTTTCATAGATTAAAATAAGATATGGAATAGGTTGTTTTGCATAGGACCGACCCATTGCCATAACGATAGCCAGAACCGTGGATAAAAATACACTCGCCAGTGTCAAACCTATCGTATAAGCGAGGCCTTTCATCAGATAAGGAAACGAATGTACGATAGTGTCGATTGCCAATGGATCACGAACTGCTATTACCCGAAGTATTTTTTAACTAAAACATTCCATTCTTCAGAGACCATATACTCTTCTAACGCTCCGTTAATTTTTTCCAATAACTCGGTGTTTCCCTTTTTAACAGCCAGACCAAATGATTCATTTGTCAGTATAACGTAAATAACTTTGCTATCTCCTTCTGCAGCGAATGCATTTCCAGCAGGTTTATCAATTATTACTGCATCAATTCTTCCGATCCCAAGATCACGGACTGCGTCCGTATAAGATAGATATACCTCGTCGAGGGTTATATTCAATGAATAATTAATATTTTGTTCTTGTAACCATGTTTGATTTAGTAAATGCTCCGTTACCCATTTGGCCCCTGTTGTACCTTGCTGTGCTCCAAGTTTTAAATTTGCGAAGTCAGTATAATTAGTAATCGTTATTGTCGAGTCTTCTTTGACTAAAACAGATTGATCTGATGTATAGTATGGAATGCTAAAAGAAATTGTATCTCGAGAAGGATCAATCGTCATTCCAGCAGCAATAACATCAATTATTCCATCGTTTACCGCTTGTGGTAATTGTTGAAAACCCATATCTTTAATTTCAACTTCATACCCAAGATTAGTTAGAATCGCAGTCACCATTTCAATGTCGAAGCCGGTAATAGTTCCATTTTCAACATATTCGAATGGTGCAAACAATGCTTCAGTTCCAACAATCATCGTATTTGATTTCTTTTGCGTACATCCTGATAACGCAACAGCACCTATCACCATTGCTAGTACCAGGACGATTGAGAATATTTTCTTTTCGTTTTCCATAATCTACCTCACCCTTGGGTTCTGGAAGATAATGGGTAGAGTATTATTTAAATATTGTAGTTATAAAAAACTTGGTTCCCTAAAAGGACGAAAACAACGTTCGTCATTGCCTGGTGAGATACTTCACAAGCCCGGGCGTAATGACGGGTTTATTCTCAATTATGGGATATCCAAACGGTAGTATGGTAGAATGAATTTGATCATGGATGATTTCTATTTCTCGGGCGATTTCGATGTCTTTGAGGTTCAGACCCAGGCAGATTGCTTTTGTGACGAACACGGCACCATCAATGGAGAGTTGGAATTTCCCAAGGTGTCGTGTTTCAAAATCTGATTTGTCGCTGATTAGTTTTTTTGTGCGTCCTTGTGGTTTTTCATAGCCGAGAAGTCCGCCGATAATGATTGCATCACAACGTGAACAATCATTTGGCGTGAGAGGTTTCTTTGCTTGAGGATCGAGGACAATACATTTTTTGTTGTAAAACACATCTTTTGCTTTTTCTTTTTCAACCTGGCCAAGCTTTTGGAGGGCTTGTGTTGTTTTTTTGTTTGTTACTCTAGTGAAGATAAGATGACCGTTCCAGAGTTTCACAGCGTGTTTGTATTCAAGCAGCAGCCATTCCGAAAGTTTTGGTTCGCAGTGTTCAATGACAAGGAGTGGCTGTTTTTTCATAGACAGAAGAATGCGTACGGAGGAGGGGGGTAATAATGGTTCCTGCGATAAAGTATTTGAATCAGATGAGTATCGATGGTATGGTTCTATGGATCGAATAGGGTCGTATGAGATAAAACCGTTTTCGAAAGCTCGTCAGGATATCGTATTGGTATCACAGGAGGGGAAACGACGATTGAACGTGTACGCGTTACTTGAGTTTGATGTAACCAAGGCTCGTGAGATAATCATGAAGTCAAAGGGAACCGAAGATATCTCGTTCACTGGTTGGATAATAAAATGTGTTGGCCAAGCAGCACATGAGCATAAGCAAGTGAATGCGTATCGGTTAGGTCGGAAGAAAATCGTTCTCTTTGATGATGTTGATATCCCGATTCCAGTGGAACGGGAGATCAATGGTGAGCGGCGACCTCTTGCCTATATTGTTCGGAAAGCAAATGAGAAAACCGTTGCTGACATAACCAAGGAAATCAGGGGAGTACAGCACCAAACTATTGATGCATCGACAGAGGTCCTTGGGGAAACTCTGACTCGTCTGGAACGATGGGCGATCCATGCACCACTCTGGATTAAGAAATTAGGGGTTCGTCTCATGAGAGGCAGAGGTCTGTTAAAAAAGAAACACTTCGGTACGATTGGGGTTACTTCGATTGGGATGAAAGGTCGGTTCCCCGGATGGGTGATTGGGATGGGTGGACCGATTGCGACACTTGTTGCTGTTGGGGGGATCATGAAGAAACCAGGGGTGGTTGATGATAAGATCCTTATTCGTGATTATCTCCACATAACCATCACAACGGATCATAGTATTATTGACGGAGGTCCGTTGGCGCGTTTTATCTCACGGCTGACAGAGCTTTTAGAAACCGGGTACGGATTATAAAGAAGCATTTCCTGATGGATGATTCCCGAGCCTGCCGTCATCCATTGCAGGTCTCCAGGGTTAATAACACCGGTGTTGCCAATGCTGTCGCCATGTTCCACTTCACCAGTGAGCATAAAGGTCACGGTTTCGATGCCACGATGAGATTGTGAGGGGAATCCTTTGATGTAATCCTCTGGGTTGCGGGATCCAAAATGGTCAAGGAGTAAAAATGGGTCAAACAGAGGTTCCTGGTGATACCCGAAAACTCGGTTGAGTCGCATACCAGCACCTTCAAGTGTTTGTCTACTTTGAAGGATATTCATAACGATTCGCTTCATGAGGTTTTTTATAAGCATAGTGTCAATTAACTTTTTGCTCACTAATGGCTCTGCTTTTCTATTGAAACAATCTAAAAAAAAAAAGAGAAAAAATGAAGGATGGTGATCGTAAAAACTAGATCATTTCTCCGATTTCTATTTCCTGAGTTTCATTGAGAAATGTTGAATCAATCTCGGTTGTAAGGGTGTTCTGATTTATATCACCACCCGAATCGGTTTGGTGATTATCTATGGTCGTTGGTTGATTGAAATACGCGTAAGAGCCTGTCACAGAAACCAAAAGAATTAACAGAAAAAGAAGCGAGATTATTTTTTTATTCATACAATATCACTCCTGGTTGGATTCTCCTAGTCCTGTTTCCCATGGCCATTTCCGCCCCCATGGCGTTCCATGTCGTCAAAAGATTCGTGCGCCTGTATTTTTTTCCTGATGTTCTCCTCTTTGACCTCGGAGAAAATCATATACCGCTTTTCTTTGGTCATCTGGTTTATCATCTTGTGGAGTTGGAGTTTTACTTGGTCTAAGGTGATGTCCCCGTTGAGGTATTGGTTAAGGAGGGTAGTGTTCGTCTCTCCTATGATTCCGTATAACCGGTAGAGTTGATTTCTGTTGAAATGCCGAATCCATTTTTGGATTTTTTGACTGCAGTTTTGAAGTTCATCGCTGGTCATATTTCTGAGTCGTTCTTTTATCTCCCTGATTGTCTCGTCATCGAGTAATGCGCGTATGGTCTCTCGGAATTCTTTGGTGAGATTTCTTGTTTCATTTTTTAGTTGGACGAAGATCTGTACCGAGTCATTTGCGGCGGGGTCCGCTGCTCTGACTGCATCGAGAACATCTCGTAGATCCGCAAGGATTGCCTCCAGCTGTGTAGTATTCACTTCAAGTCCTTGGAGCACCTGGACCGCCATGGTTCCTTTCAGAAGGTTTGTTAAGATTGCTTTTTCCAATTGCAGTAACCGGATTCTTGCTCCTAACGAGTTGTTCATGATTTCTATTTCATGTTCTGTCTCGTTATTGAAGGAATCATCATGCTCTGTCTCGTTTTCAGAGGAATCATTCTGATGAGATCCTGTTTCATTGACCTGATCATGTGCTCCATTCTCATCTTCAGGGTTACCTTGGTAGTCGTCATCTGCCTCATCTGCGAATGCCAATGAGACGAAAGACGTCATCAGCACCAGCACCAGGAAAAGATTTACTATTTTTTTCATAACATTAACTCCTTTTATGTGCCATTTCACATGGCCTTGCATCTCTATTGGATGAAACAGCATATCTATTTTCACCGGAACATAGCGGAACATACCGGGATGGTGACAAAAAAATTATGGTTTTTTCAATCGAATAAGATTTGACATCCCTATCTGTTCTTTCTCTATCAACCCTTTCCGCTCCAAACCTCGGACATTCCTCGAGATAGATGCCTTCGGTATCTGTAATTCCTTTTGGATATCGGTTTGTGTCAACGGAGTATTTCTCTCATGTAATATCTGCATGATTTGTTTCTGTCGGTGATTTAATCCTTTCATATCTCCGAGAGGTTCTTTTGTATCCACTGTAGGATGTATCCCTTTGTTTTTTTTCTCCTTAAGGAACAGAACCAAGAGGAAAATGCAGACAATGATAATCGCTAGGAACAAGAAGAGATAGATGATGTTCTCTTGGAGGAGGGAATTTTCCCTTTTTTCCGTCTGATATTGGATGATAACCGACAGTGATTCGTTTTCCCCAAATCCTCTGACGATGAGATTCCCGAGGCTTTCCTCGATACGGATAGACCCTGATGATTTGATGTAGGTGATAGAAGATTCTTTTGGCAACGTGAGATCGTACACGAACTCAGAGAACACCTCTTGTTTCGTGATATTTAATAGCCAGTGGCTCTGTTGCTTCGAGGTGTATTTCTCTGTGTTTTGTATGGTGAGGTTTGGGTAATTGGTGAGTCCTTCAATGCTGACAAAACCAGAAAAATCAACTGTGATGGTAAGGTCCGCGTAATAATCCACAGCTTGAAGAGATGGTGCTAGCGATATCGATAGGAAGCAGAGTAAAGTCAAAGGAAAGAATATCCGAGAATATCTAGATCTTTTTCCCATCGCAGCTCCTCTTAAAATATTCCTGAGAAGTGTTTTTTCTTTTTTCCTGAAACGACATGGATTATTATTAAAGTTTCTTCCAAAGAGAAGGTTATGAGGACCTGTGGAAGAAATATCGGGTTACTTCATCACGGTTTACCGTCCTTCTACACTATGATGTTTATAGGAGTCCATAGAAAGAATGCAACACTACAATGACGATAAGCGACAATGAATAAATGATCATCGTCACATGAAAACAGGGAAGAACCTTCAATGTTGCCAGTGGTGTTTTCTGTTTTAGAATTGTACGATTCGCTTATTATAATGCCTTCACCCAATCACCAAATAAAACAAGGACATCCTGAACATAGAAATTATTGTCGTAGTTTTCTTCCTCGATTCTCTTGTCAGGATTCACCCAACAATATATTCGGTAAAAACCCCAAGAAGGAAGTTCGTAGTCTATTGCGAATTCTAAGCCTGTCGTGTTATTTGGTGGAAGGCCGCTGCTTGACCAACCACTTGCGAAAAAACTGCGTAACGTCTTATTGATAAGAAACATACCAAAAATTACTCGCTTTATTTCAACCTTCACCTCGATATCATCATAGGCAGTTCCAGACCCGATGTTCCTGACAACGCAATACACCCAGTTATGGGGAGGAGTGTTAGTAGGTGTTGTTCCGAGACCCTCTATTATCAGATCTGGTTTTCCGTCACTTGCTAAAACAGGAATACAAGTTGTCGACAAGAACAAGAGAATGATTCCAATTGCTATTGCTTTCTTTATAGTAATTCCTCCAAGGAATATTTTTTATTTTACAACTTAAAACATCGAATACCACCACAGATTGATTGTTGGCATGTGAATACAACAGAAAATCGAGACGTTACAGAGGAGATTACAATCAAGATTAAAAATAGCAACACTACAATAAAACATCCCTGTCCAATTCTACTTGTTTCAGGACAGTTTTCTGTGAAGAATTCCATATCATTATCGATGTTAGCGAATTGAGTGATGAGTAATGCCTTTTTATCAGACCTGATTTGTTTCAGAAGAGATAAAACCTGTATAGAATCAATGTTTTTATTGCTTTTATCTTCAGAGAGGCGTGAAACAACTAAACTTTGGAATCTGCTAAATTCGTTCTCATCCATCGTTTGTATTCTCTCAATGAATTGTTGTAACGTCCCCGTTCCGTTCTCTCTTACTGGAAACAGTAAATTACTTTCAATCCCTTTTCCAAGATAATCAGATGTAAGAATATTTCTATTCTCTTGGTTGATTGCTTTCTTCGTTCTCACTGAAAACAACGGAGACCCAGACATAGCAGTTGATTTCACGGATTGGTACCCAACAACATTGGTCAACGAACCAAGAACAAGAAGAACCACGGCAATGATACTTACTCCAATCAGAGGATATTTATCCATTACTTTCCGCCCCTTATACAAATTTATAACACTGTTCCCCTTTAAAAACATATCCTTAGAAACTCTATTTATGAAATCAGCATCGAACCCATAGGGATAGGTGAATTACGGTTAAGAAAAATTGCTTAGAACAATTTTTTATCTATATACCCAAGTTGTAAAATACTAAGTTCATTCTGAATTTAATCGTAAAAATAATTCCTTTGAGCTGAAATATGGGGAGGATTACCTGGAAGACCGCGAATAATACAAACACCCATAGATGCCACAGCATATCCCACATATTCACATAAATCTGTTAAAAATACAAATGGTAATGGTATGTTACCGACAACATATCCTACAAATCCAAATATCAATGAAGACTCAAACACTCCATCGTTTTCTGAATCTGGTAATGTTCCATTAAAGGTGGAAAGACCACCCAAAATTGAGACATGAAATTGAAATAAATCTTTACTTAGTAAATATGGAGTATCAAGGCCGAACCAAAAAATAAAAGCGTTCATAAAAGAAGTAATAAGAGATGTGCCGCCAAAAAATCTTAATCCTAACATAGCAAAACCATACACGCTACTTTTAAAATTATAACTAAAGTGTCCGAATGGACCAAAATTATTACCCTTATAATGAGTAACAGATTTTTGTAACTGTTCTATCTTAGGTCCAATGCTTCGAGCTCTTTCGTCCATACCTAAACGAAGTTTTTCAGAGGTAACATTCTGTGGGATGAGATTATATTTTTTATAAATGGATAATCGTATATCAAAATCCTTAACATTATTCAATTCACCTCTCAGTTTCTCTGCTTGTATCTTTGATAACTTGACAACAGATTTCCCCATGGTTCCATCTGGCTTGTATTCCTGAATAGTAATCGAAACCATATCCTTATTCTTGGGGATTGAAAATTGTTTTGTTTCTATCGCGTATGCATTAGTAACTGGTGAATACGCAATCCCAACGAACAAGAGAATGATTCCAACAGCCAAACCTTTTATCAATTTAATATTTCTCATCCTAGTGCCTTCTCCCAATCACTAAAGAAAACAAAGACATCTTGGGTATAAAAATTGTTATTGTAGTCTGTCTCCTCTATTCTCTTGTCAGGATTCACCCAACAGTATATTCTGTATATTCTGAAAAGACACTGAGGAAGCCGGTAATCCATTGTGAAGTCTATGTGGGTCGTGTTATTTGGTGGAAGGCCACCAGATTCCAAACAACTCACAAAAAAATGGCGTAACGTCTTATTGATAAGAAACACGCCAAAAAGTACTCGCTTAATTTCAACCTTCACATCGATAAAGCCATTGGCAGTCTCAGACCCGATATTCTTGACAACGCAATACACCTCGTTATCGATAAAATCATCAGCTTGTATTGTTCCGAGACCGATTATTATCAAATCTGGTTTCCCCTCACCTGCATTAACAATCGGGAGACATGTTGTCGACAAGAACATGCATACAACACCGATTATGAATCCTCTTTTCAGGATGTTCTTCCCCATAATTTTTCCTCCATATGGTATGATAATACATATCATGTATTTATTTTTTTGTATAAAATGATGTAAAATATAGGTTACCAACCCTTTTTTTCTAACCTTAATTTTCCAACTCTTAACTATACAGAACCGAGGTAAAGAATGATTGAATAGTTTAGAGTCATCTCAGTATTCTATAGCAACGTGGTTAGCGTCTAGAATTCCCCTATAGATTTGTTAAAAATATCGACGAAAAGAGCACTGTCTTTACTTATAGGTGAGAATCTCATTATTCACAACGTTTTGATAAGACTGCAGATTTTTCTGTACCCCTCGTCCTATCCAACAATAGAGGCATAATCTTTCCTTAGGCAGCCCGATCGCCTTTACCATATCATCCAGTAACTGATATTGTAATGAGGTTACCCCGAGGTCTTTTGCGATCCATTCCACCATCTTCGTATATTTCTCTGATGCGGGATCGATATACTCAGAGACATCCTCGATATCTTTTCCTTCAAGTGCTCGTATTGCTTTCCGGGCTACCAACTCCTGGATGCTTCTCGTTGATAAATTAAAAACGCACGGGAACATCAAGGGAGGACACGCTGGTCGCACATGAATTTCTTTTGCACCTGCTTGCATCAGCTTTGCAACCGTATAATTCTTCAGCTGTGTCCCCCGAACAATAGAATCCTCACATAACACAATCCTATTTCCGCGTGCAATTGCCTCATTTGCAATTAACTTCATCAACGCAATACGATCTCTCAATTCCTGTGATAGCGGTGTATAGCTACGACCGTACCCAGGGGTGTACTTGATTAACACCCTCCGATACGGTATCCCTGATTCGATAGCATATCCGATTGCATGGGCGACCCCTGAATCAGGAATCCCTGATACCAGATCCACCTTCACATGATCCCGCTTGGCTAAAAACCTCCCGCAGCTCTCCCGCACCTTTTCGACATTAATCCCTTCGTACGATGACGCAGGAAAACCAGTATAGACCCATAAAAATGCACAAATCTTACTATGATTCCGTCCTTTCTTTTTTTCTTCAATGCCCTTCTTACTGATAAAGACGATTTCTCCAGCTGCAACATATTTTTTGATACTAAATCCCAGATTTGGAAACGCGCAGGTTTCACTCGCGACTGCGACCTCTCCTTCTTTCTGCCCAATAGCTAAGG
>Ga0315285_10004351_pt1 | contig 14679 bp, 13 predicted proteins | sample YL17G09_36_MG_FD_203698 | JGI IMG/M metagenome (GOLD analysis project Ga0315285, IMG submission 203698) | Sediment microbial communities from Yellowstone Lake, YNP, Wyoming, USA - YL17G09_36 | ecosystem: Environmental > Aquatic > Freshwater > Lake > Sediment | place: USA: Wyoming | collected...
CGCCGTCCTTCTCCCTGATCTTCTTGGCGATGCCTTTCGCGATCTTCACATCCTTCGTGTCCAGATCGACATTGTACGCGATGAGCACGGGCCGCGCTCCGACGACGCTCGCGCCGGCGGTGGGGTGCATCTTCGACGGTCCGTAGTCGGGCTTCCTGGCGGGGTCCTTCTCGATATCGATCTTCAATCCCTCGTACTCGCCCTTCCTCACGTCCGGGAGGTTCCTCCTCTCCGGCCTGGTCGCCGCTTCGCCGTAGAGGTATATCGGAACGTTGAGTTCCTCGGCGATTCTCCCGCCAACCTCCTTCGCGGCGGCGACGCACTCGTCCATCGTGGCGGAGATCGGGACGAACGGGAGGACGTCGAGGGCGCCGACGCGCGGGTGCTCGCCCTTGTGCTTCTCCATGTCGATGAGTTCCACCGCCTTCTTGGCCGCCTCGAACGCAGCGACCTTGACCGGTTCGATGTCGCCCACGAAGGTGACCACCGCCCTGTTGTGATTCGCGTCCATCTCCACGTCAAGCAGCTTGACGCCCCTCACCGCTTTGATCGAGTCCGCGATCGCCTGCACGACCTCCTTGCGTCTGCCCTCGCTGAAATTGGGCACGCATTCGACGAGCTTCGCCATGAGATCACCTCGCTAGCAGAGGCAGTCAATGGGCTGTCGTTGAAATAGCTTTCCGGGGACGTCGAGACGATGGACTGTTCCTGGAGACGCGGAACGGAACGCGTGCGCCGAGGAAGGCTCCCCTGGTGCCCTGCCGGGCATCTCCGCGCGCTCGATGTCCCGGCCGCCCTGGCGGTCTCTGAGGTCACATGCTACCTCGTCCAGCAGGTTCTCACAAGAACGACCATTGACTTGGAAGGCGGTAACGTCGAATATCAGGAGAATCCGCTACTCTCTTTCGCAGAGCGACCGGATTCCGTCGAGGTCGATCAGGAGGAGATCCTCCGCCTCACGCTCGCATTGTTCGGTGAACCCGGACTTCGAGAACACCGCCAATCTCACTTCCTTCCACCGGCCCTCCACCAGCTCGCGTTTGGCGAGGAGGGCGTGGACCACTTCGACGGATACCGGTTTGTTCGTCCACTTGCACTCTGCGAGGAACAGACGGCCCCGCGTCCGGTCCACCGCCGCGACGTCGATCTCCTGCTCGCCGGACCACCAGGCACCGACTCTCTCGAATTGACCGCCGAAGGCTCCGGGTCTGTGACGCACGACGTCGCGGCACACCTCCTCGAAGACCCTGCCGACGTGCTCGTTCCAGTGCGCCCTCAGATGGGCCGTCGCCGACTCCATGCTGTCCGCCTCGAGGGCGCCTGCGAAGGGGGCGACGAACCGGAACCAGAAGGCGAAGAACTGGTCTGCGATTTCGTAACGGCTGTTGCGGCGGGCCTCACGCGCCTCCGTCGCGGGCAGCATGCGCCTGACGAGGCGGAGCTCCTGGAGGACGCCGAGGTATTTCCCCAGCGCCGTGGCGGTGAGCCCGCTCCTCTGCGCGATGTCGTTGAACCTCGTCGCACCCGCGGCCATGGCGGTGATGACGGAGAAGTATGTCGCCGGCTCCCTGACCTCCTGGAGCAGGAGGAACCGCGGCTCGCGGTGAAGGTAGGAAATGGCGGTGAAAACCCGCTCCTCTATGTTCTTCATGGCGTTCCGGGACGGATTCAGCTGGAGGAGGTAGGCCGGGACTCCACCTGCCACCGCGAACAGCTCGATCCTGCGCGCCTCGGGCGCTCGCGGGAAAAACAGGCGCGCGTCGACGTATGACAGCGGCATGACGGCCAGCTGGCCCGTGCGCCTCCCGTAGAGAGGGCTCCGATAGCCCATCAGGTGGCGTTCCATGGCGCTCACCGCCGAGCCGCAGAGGACGAGCCGCAGCCTCGTGCGCGACAGCCGCGCGTCCCAGTGCCTCTGAAGGATCGAATAGAAGGCGGGGTTCACGTCGTGGAGGAAGCCGACCTCGTCCAGGACCAGGACCAGCTCCTCCTTCTCCGCCGCGTCCGCCACGTAGGCGAAGAAGGCCTCCCAGTCACGGAACGAGATGCCGGAGGGCCCGAGGACGCTCGCGCACTCCTTGGCGAACATCTCGAGGAGGATGTCCTCCCGCTGGGTGTCGGCGACGAGGTAGAGGTGCCGGCGCTCCTTCACTGCTTCGCGAAGGAGGGCGGTCTTCCCGACGCGCCTCCTCCCCCAGACGACGATCAGCTGCGCGCCCGGCGCGTCCAGGACGCTCTCGAGGGCCGCGAGTTCGGAGGAACGGTTTCGGAAGGTGACGGTCGACATGCTGCTGAGTATTATACTTTAGAGTATCTTAAATGCTTCGTTCTGAATGACTCGGCACGCAGAGGAAGCGGGCGGATGTGCAGCTCGACTGCAGGGGACGGCCTTCTTCATCGCGTGCAGTGGATCGATCCCAGGGACATCCCCGCCTCTTCCCCGTCCTGGAGCCGCGAGATGCTTTCGCGGGTCGGTTTGCCAGCCACGGACATCCTTTCGGGGGGTCGTCGCCGCGATACAGTGCTTCGGGAGATTCTGGGGCTCGCGGGGCCGTCGATGGGGTCAGGATGCTTCGTTCGCGTCTACTTCATCGGCTCCGGCACCGGCTTGACCTGCGCGTCCTCGCCGCTCTGGTCCCCGGGCATCCGGATCCTGCTCCTGAGCCGCTGGAAGTCACTCGCCGTCCTGCTGCCCTTCCCCGCCTGCACCCGAGTCATCACGTCGACTCCACAGGAGCCTGCGCCATGCGTGGCTGAGCCCGGACGAAGGACATTTTTGCGGTATTCGACAATGGGAAACTCATAAGACCTCACAGGCAGCGGGGCCGTTGCTCCTCGAGGCGGTAGACCGTCGCTGCCTGCTCAAGACAACTTTTTTCTCCATTGGCATCTTGAGCTTTCTGGCCAAGGGTCGACCTGCGACTTGCGGCGAATCACAGCAAGCGCTTCTTGAGGGCCGCGGAGACTTCGCCGAACTCCGGCAGGTTCGTCACCATCGGCCTGAGTTCGCCCCTCCACCTCTTCGATACGGTAGCCAAGGCGCGATCGAGGGAGCCCTTGTTGAGCTTATCCCCATAAAGGGATAGCTTCCTCTTCAGGACGCTTTCACCGACCCGTATTCCTTTGTTGAGAAGGAACCACACGTCGTATGCGTCCCTCGACTTGCGCCTGTGGAGCAGGGCGCGGACCTTCTCCGCGAGGATCTCCTCGACGACCATGGCCTGGATCCTGAAGGACGGGGCATCGCCGTACAGCGGGAAGTACGTCCTCCACTCGGTCGTCACGGAAACCTCATCCTTCCAGCTCGCGTCGAGCCGCACCCTCGCCATGCTCCGGGGGGTGCCCTGGTAAAGGAGGCCCTGGATGCCATATGACGCGAGCAGGCCGCCTCCCGCCTCTCTCACCGTCGCATCAGCCGGATAGCCGAAGTCATCCACGTATCGGGCGAGCCTCAGCACCTCGGGCCCGGTGAGCCTTCCCGTGAAGTCCAGGTCCTCGGAGAACCTGTCGAGGCCGTGGAGCTTGAAGAGCGCGGTCCCGCCCTTGAAGACGAGCCCGGGCGCCTCCCTTGAGACGGCGAGCAGCAGGATGTCCTGGAAGTAGTCCTTCTCCGCGTTCCCGAGGTTCGCTATGCCCTTTGTCCTCGCGACGCGCGTGAGCGTGGGCAGGTCTATCATTCGATCACCTTCCACCTGTTGCGTTCGGCGGGCTCCCCGTGGTGGACGTAGTTCCTGTCCCCCGCCACCCTGTCGTGGACCCCCGCAAGGAAGACTCCCGCCATTTCCGCGACGTAGCCGATCCTCTTCGCCGAGCTCACGTCGACTCTGAGGGCGTAGTCCTCAAGCTTCCCCCTGTCGCACTTCTCTATGGCGCCGGCGATTTCGTCGCCCGGCATCCTCCGCGTCACGACCGCATCGGTGACAGCCTTCTCGAGGTCGGCGATCAGTATCTGGAAGCCGGAGTACCTCGACGGCCCGTACCCCCAGAAGTGCCGGGTCCCGATGAACTCCACGCCGTCCGCGTTGCCTGCCGCCCTGGCCATGACCTCCACGATCTTCGGCATCTGTGTCGTGGCGCCATGGTGCTGGAATGCGAACCAGAGCGAGATGTACGAGGGGTAGCGGATGTGAGAGGCGTAGATCGCCGGGTCGCTGTGCGCGGTGTAGATGCCCCTGGCTATCCTCCGGACGACGCCTCTGGACAGCATGCGGTGGATGTACAGCTTGGCGTAAGCCGCGTCGCCGACGAGCGCCGCGACTTGCTTGGCGGTGATCACCGGTGCGCCCTTCGCAAACTCGACGAACTCTCTCTCCTTCATCTTATCATTATGGCATATAGTTATCACAATAGATAACCTTTTGCTTGTTAAGTAGGAAACATGCCATTAATGTCAATTCGAGTTACCCGTTGGGGACGAGATGGAAGGTTAGGTTCGAGTCGTCGAACGTCACCTTGTAGGCCTTGAAGACCGGGTCTCGTCCTATGAGGATAGGCACATCGCCCTCCCTGGGTATGTGTGCCGTGACATTGCGAAAGGTGAAGAGGCGACCGCCGCGTCCAATGATGAAATCCACATGAGCCGAGAACCGGGGCACCTCATGACTCACCACCTGCATCGGTTTCTCCTCGTCCCGAAGTTCCAGCCCGAGGAATTCGGCGATGCCCAAGGGAATCACGAGACCGTCGGACCCCGAATCCAAAAGCCCCTCAAGTTTCGGAGTCCTCTTGCCCCGCCACTCGAAGGCGCAGGGCAGCATGGGGTATGCGATGGTCTCTTCAGTCTCCGTGTCCGGGCGTGAGGCAATCTGCCGTCGATACCTGAACTGGAATCCGGGAGCCGCCGAAGGCTTCATCGGATTCAATAGAACGAGGCTCCTCCATGCAGGATCCTCGTCACCACGCTTCTCTCAGGGGGGTATTTCGCCGCCGCGCGGAAGACCTCCTTGATGCTGTCGCTGGAGGCGACGACGCGGCCATCCACGACTAGAACCCACTTGCCCTCAGTCCCCCGGATCGTCTCATCCTCGGCAGTTTCCGCAGGATTCGTTCTGTGAAGCGGGTTGGTTTCGTTTCGGCTTTTGGCCACGGCATATCAGATGCGCCGGGGGCCTTATCAATATTGGCACCCCATCCATCTCCCGTGTTGCGGTTCGAGACGCTGTCTTGACACGGTTTCTCGCAGTCTTCCGCATGCACCCGGGTCAGCGCATCTACTGCACGAAGAGCGGGAAGCTGAAGGGAAAGAGGGCACCTCGCTCGATCAAGGTCTGATACCTATGCGCCATCCTCTCAAGGGATGACCAGGACAACGACGATCTCCACTTAGCCGACATCGTCGTCACCTGCGGTCAGCCTCACGTCGCAATCTCCCGCCGCGGAGACGAGAGTGTTCCTTGCGCTGGGCCTGACGGGGACGACCGCGAAGAAGGGATATAGGTAAGCGGGCAGGCTCAAGAAATGACCTCAAAGATCAAGGCCTCCATTACCTCGCCAGCCGATCGGTGGAACGCAAGGCGTAGATACGCTCATGTCATGACATCCCAATAATTGGGACATTATGACTGTATTGAATACATCTACCATATGGAGGAGACTGCTTCCGGACAGATGATGAAGACGTGAAGGCTCTCCCGCCAATCCGCGAGTTCCACCGCCGTGCCAGTCAATGCGCATCAACTCCGCCCTCTGTAGATTCCCTGACCGCCGCGATCGCCCGAGTCTCTCCTCTCGCCCTCCCTGCGAAGCCAGAAAAGAACCAGGAGGGCGGAGACGGCCTCGATGATTATGGCAATCCCGCAGACCTGGGTGCTGAAGAGTAAGGACTCGGTCACTACATTCCTTCCATTCTCGATGTATCTATTCCCGCTCAAAGTCGGCGAACTGCCATATCTGTACTCGATTGCGAAATTGTCGACGTGATCGAACGTGTTGTTCCTGATCGTGGGACTCGAGTACTCGATGAGAAAGCCGTAGTCGTTGTAGGAGATGGTGTTGTGCTCCACGAGGGGCGCCGAACCCCTGTTGATGTACATGGCGTACTCGCACAGGACTATCGTGTTGTTCACTATGTGCGCGTTCGAGTTCTCCAGCTCGATGCCGTCATCGCCCGCGCCCGCGATTCTCGAGTTGGATATGGTCGGGCTCGCGTCCACGACCAGGATCGTTGAGAGTCTCGCGTTCAAGAAGAGAGACCGGTCGATCAGGACATCATCGGAATATATCTCCAGACCGCCATTGTAGTCCTCCTGGCCGTAGGCAGCCCAGAGATTGTAGACTGTGCTCCATAGTATCCTCCCGGTCCCCATGATCTCGAACGGGTATGTGTAGGCAGAATACGAACTCTGGATTGTGGTATTCTCCAATATGACGGTGCCGCCCTCCGCGACCCAGATGCCGAAGTCCTTGTCAGTCGTCAGGTTCATGATAACCGTGCAGTTCCGGAAGGCGAGCGTCTGGCCGGCATCGACCAGGATGTACCCGAGGACGTAGACAGTCGTGTTCGCATACGTCCCGGGGCTGAGGAAGCTCGATGCGGGTTTGGGCTCGATGAACTTCTCGGTCGCTGGCGTGGTCCCTCCTACCGCGCCCAACGTCGCCGCGCTGACGAAGAAGTACGCGACCAGTACGACGACGATGGCGGCAGGAATCTTGATGTTCAGCCTCCGCGGGAGGTGCTTGCGCAAGCTCCGCGTCATGAATATCATAAGCATCATCATCATGATGCCGGAGAACGGCACGAAGAAGCCGATGTATGAATAGAGATGTATAGGTTCAGTCCCGTAAACTGTGAACGCCACGAAGACGCCCATCACGATGCCGATGATGGGTCCGGAAGCGTAGATCGCATACTCTAGCCTCCTGTTCGACTTCTTCTCCTCGTCGGTCTCGGGAGGTCTGACGACGAACTCCGCCTTCCCCATCCTCGGGCGGATCGAATTGAGCATCTCCGGGAACCCTCGCATGCTCTTGCTGACGATGACCACGTCCGAGGGCGACGTGGTGGCGAAGGCGTAGTAGTCCCCCAAGAAGCGGTTGCGCACCTCGCGCACGCTGAGGAGCTCGCCGTAGGACATGAACAGCCTCTTCGTGCCTAGCGGGGAGTATGTCTCGATGCCGGTCTCGTAGACCCTGGTCGGCGTCATCTTCCGGCTCGCCGCGAAGAGGAGCGCCGCGAAGGCTATGAACAACAGCGTGAAGATTATCGCACCGACGGAGAACATCAACAGGAAGTCTCTGCCGTAGAGAAGGGCGGCCACCACATACCAGCCGAGGACGAACGCCACTGCGAGGACGATGAGGATGCCGGCTCCCAAGACCATCGCCCTCGCACGCTTCCTGACCTCTTCCGGACTCTCCTCCAGGAGCAGCCTCCCTTTGCCCGCGGTCGGTGAGACGCTCTGGGGCAGGGTCGAGCGCCCGCCTGCAGGCTGCCCGCCTTTCATCTGCTGGCGGATGACCACGTGGATGCCCGCGTCGCCCGTCAGATAGTTCATCGAGAGCTCCTCGTTCGGATGGTAGACCTGGTCCCACTTCGGACCCATGGCCTGCTTCAGGATCGGGACGAGGTCCTGGAAATCGTGGGAGCGCGAGTGGACGAGGCAGACCATGAGGCTCTCGGCCTCTATCTGCAGCGCCTTCCATGAAGGAGGGACCTTCCGAGAGGCGGCGGCAGCCATCCCGGGAGGCAGCTCGATCCTGACAGGGTATATGCCGGAGACCTCAGGGACCGGCACGAAGCGGTACGTCCCGGAACGACCCGTGCAGAACTTGGCGTACACTCCGTTCGAATAGACGATGAAGCCGTCTGGGGTGTACATTTTCTTCTTGTACAAGGGCTTGCCCAGCGGAGCGATGCGGGGATGACTGAGCCTATACCTTTGCTGCGCCTCCTTCAGGAACCTGATCTGATCCTTGTTCAGCTTCACCCAGGGGAGAATTAGCGGGCCGAACCGGACCAGAATCGGGAACATCAAGAATAATATCAGGAAGACCACAATCATCACAATCGTAAGGATTTCCGCGTTCATATTCTCATCTCGACGCAAGTGCGTTGGTGACCTTCCCAGTATTTCCTCTTCGAGAAACGCTTCCCGCAATGTGCGCACGCGAATGCTCCGCCGGGATCTTCCCCCGTCTTCCTCTCGTTGACATGGCGCATCCGGAACAGCGAGTAGCCCATGGCACCGAACATCATAGCGGCACCGGAAAGGAACGTCAATATAACCTCAACATCCCGACGCGCAAACATGATTGTCATGACTGTGAATCCGAAGCCAAGGGCACCGAACAGGATCGCTGAGCACCATAGAGCGAATTTGATGTCGCGCTCCCTCTCCGATTCCAGGAGCGATTTCCCTCTGCCATCACCCGCCATGTTCGCGTCCTCTCGGACGGACAACTCGAAACCCATTGAAAGCCTTTTGGACGCCGAGGGCGAGAAGCGAGGCCGGCGGTACCGCCTCTCGACGGAGTTCCTGCGCAAGGCGTACGGCGGGGAATTGCCAGTCGAGTGGCAAAAAGAGCAGATAATGATAATGCGAATATGATTATCCCGCCCGGGTCCACATCGGCTGAGCGGTTCATGATCGGCTTACTCCACCGCCACAACATTCAATGAAAAAATAGATGGCCCCTTCCGGGGCCATCAATGTGGCCGAAACAACTAGTCCGCGTCTACTTCATCGGCTCCGGGACCGGCTTGACCGGCGTGACCTGCCCGTCCTCGCCGGTCTGATCCACGGGCATCCGGATCCTGCTCCGGAGCCGCTGGAAGTTCTTCGCCGTCCTGCTGCCCTTCCCCGCGACGCCGATGCTCGCGTCCAGGAAGCCGGAGATCGTCCGGTAGAGGTCGTCGTCCGCCGCGTTCAGCTCTGCCGTCAGGTCCCTCAGCTCGCGCTTCCTCCTGCCCCAAGAGCGAGAAGCTGAACGGAAAGAAGATATTCCTCGGCATCACCGGCAGCATCGCCGTCGAGGACGTCCAGTTCATCCGCCACGGCGCGGAGGTCTTCCCTTGCCAAGCACCACGAGCATCACAGGATTGACGAGCCTGTCATCTCGCGCCTTTCCAGAGAATAGGACTCTCCGTTTCCAAATCACCAACGATGCCGTTTTGGCGGCTCTCACCAAACCGGGGATATCCTTCCTATCCTCGATGACCGCCACCCGGCCGTCCGGCTTCAGGACTCTGCGGCTCTCCTTTAGCGACCTGCCTTTGTTTCCGACGTGGTGCAGCGAGTGGGAATAGATGACGACGTCGAATGACTCGCGCTTGAATGGAAGGCGTTGTGCCTCGACCTTCCTGAACTTGCATCTTCCCGCCACGCCCGAGTCCTCCGCGAGCCTCCTGGCCACGCGCAGCGAATTGGCGTCGATGTCCACGCCATGCACGCGATACCCCCTGGTCGCCAGGTTCACTTCAAGGAGACCGTAACCACACCCAATGCTCAGGATTCTGTCACTGCCCTTCAGTATCTTGCCGATCTCGTCGAGCGCGCGCTTTCTTGAGCCCATGTACTCCATGGTGTTCTCGGCGGCCCGAAGGCGGAAGCTTATCGCGTTGAGGTTCTCGAGAAGCTTAAGGGAGCCGTACTCGAAGGCGTATCGGTCGAGGAAGTGCTGAACGTCAGATCCGCTCAGTCCCTTGTCCACGGCCATCCGCTTCATGGTGGCGATGAGTTCTGCTCTGCTCACGGTCGCAAGGACCCGTTTCTTCTCCCACGTCATAGGTGCATCACGCGGAACCCATCCCTCTCCAGTTTATCCGCCAGGACTTGGCGGTGGCATGCGGTGTAGTCCCTCTCGAAACACAGTATCGCAGAGGCCCTTGATTCAATCAACGTGCTGAGCAGCTCGTACGCCCGTTCGTTCTTGCCGAGATGGCGGGTGTATCCCTCTAGGAGTCGCTGCAGCGATCCCCCGATCTTCATCTTCTTGCGGAGCGCGGGGGGCGTCCCCAGCTCAGGAATGTGATGATAAAGGATAGTCTGATTCCAAAGTTCCTGGCTCAAGCTGCCTTTGGAGAATCCGTTCTTTCGGCTAATCGGTCGCTCTCTCACATCGACGACCTGCTTGATGCCTGATTGCAGCAGCATCTGCATGAATTGGTCGATAGTCCGCCCCTCGTATCCGATCGTCCATGCCTTCTTGAGCCGTCTTGGAATGGATGACTTCTTCACGAATCCACAGTCAACGCTCTGGGCTATTTAGAATCTTAGGCGGAGTGAATCTGTCATCATGAATAATGTGGGAAGAGGAGAACGCCGCAACAGTCGACGAGAGAAATCGATGGCCCCTTCCGGAACCATCAATGTGATCGAAATGCGAGGTGCGTCTACTTCATCGGCTCCGTAACCGGCTTGACCGGAATCAACAGTCCTATTCTGCCAATCCTCGGCGAACTCCCGCCATCTCGCATCATCCTCCAGCCAATCGGCGGCAGGCATCTGCCGACCGGCAGGCGCCTCGTGCATTGGACGGGGAATCCTGCCGGATCGTCAGCGACTCGTAGCGGTCGGCGGGGAGTCCCTGCGCGATGGCGGCAATCAGCTGCGAGATGGCAGCGACCATGTGCCGATCGTCAGCGACCTCCTGACGGTCGTCATGGACCTCAATCGGTCGCATATGTTTCATGACGTTCGCCACGGAACATCTTCCGATCGGCATGAAGTGTCTGCGGGTCGGCAGCAGGTTGCCGCGAGGATAATCGATGCCGCCACGCGAGTCACGAGACTCGACTTAAGGGAGAAGAGCTTCGATGAACCTTGATTTCGAACCGCCAACGGGCGTCACGCGTTCAGTGAAGACCTGTCGCAGGAGACTGCTGACAGCTTTGAACTAAACAACAGGTCTGGGACGAATATCGAGGGCAAGTCGAAAAAACGAAATGAAAAAAATAGAATGCCCGCGAACAGGCAGGAGGTGAACGCAGCCTGGCCGGGGGCATCTGAGGTCCTGTCTGAAACTCCCGTGTCAACCTCACTTCGGGTTCGGCGTCGGCTCGGGGAGCGGCTCCGCCTCGTCTGCCTTGTCCGGCAGCTCTATCCGGCTGCGGATCCGCCTGAAGTTCTTCGCCGCATCGCTCGTCTTGTCCACCGCCGCCATCGCCATGTCGAGCATCCCCGAGGCAGTGATGTACGCCTTCCTGATCTTCGCGGCCGTGAGCCGCGTTGACGCCTTCAGCTGCCTCTTGAGGCTCTCTTGGAACGCGTTCGCGCCCTTGGCCTCCTCGATCTGCAGCGACAGCGCCCCCGTCAACTCGTTGACGTTCAGCCCGCCCCTCGTCAGGGCGTTCCTTTCCTGCCCAAAGAGCGTCAGAACGTTCTCTGCCGCTCCGATCTTTGCCGTTTCGTTCAGACTCATGTTTTTTCATCCTGTTCCCGTACGAAGGACTTTTCTCGCCCCTCAACCCGGGACGGAATGAACATTGGACTCATCCGTATTCCAACATTCGAGAACTTGTGCGGCACATGTGCGGAACTTGTGCGGAACATGTTCGGCACTTGTTCCAGATAGCTTGAAATAGTTGCGCCGGCGCGAACGGGCGTCACCTCACATGGGATGGTCATGCCGGCGGTCCCCCGCCCGTCTCACGTCATCGGAAGTTTGACAGCGGGCGGGCGCCGTTCGTCGTCATTCCGTTGCCGGCGATCTCCCCGCCAAACCGCACCTGCTCGGTTCCGCCCTCGAAGGCATTCTCGGGCTTGACCGCGGTGAAGTCCTCACAGATGCTTTTCCAGCGCAGCGCCTCATTCATCCCCGTCTTCGTGAGGAAGTAGGCCCGCCTCCTGTAATCAAAGCCGGGGACGCGGGCGAGGGGCATGAAGTCGACCAGTCCCGCCTCTCGCAGCTTCCTCAGCCCCTTCGTGACGTAGGGCCTGCTTATCCCGGTGCACTCGGACATGCCGTCCTGGGTCATCTCGCGGGGGTGTATGTCATCCTTGTGCATCTGAGGGTACTTGATCAGGTGCATCAGCAGCTTCTCTTCAGCAAGGAGGGGGATTTTTTCGCCGTCCACGAACATAAGACATTGGTTCAAAGGGTATAAGAAGAAATCGGCTGGGCCCTCGAATCCCCGCCTCGCTTTTCCTGTCGCATATCATCGTTTCGGTTCAATTATCATTCAGCGATTTGAGAACACGTTCGAGAGTGGCGTTGAGACATCGTTGCCTCTCGTCGCTCTGATCGCGCAAGTAGACAGATGCGGCGAAGATCGGTCATCCGCCTGTCACTTTCCTCGGTGAAACGCGCGAGGCCCGAATGTCCGAAGCTTTCACCTAGTTGTTTCGAAAAGCATCATTGCCGCCACCGAGCAGCACTCCGTGGTATTTCGCGCGCGGAAAATAGAAATACATTAGAATCAGATAGGTGGCGCCGCGATTAGTCTAGCCATTCCAAGATGAGGAAGGATTCGTATGGAGCTTGACCAAACACGGGCAGTGGAGGCCTTCGTGAAGGGAGAAAGGGTTCTCCTCGCACTTGCATATGCAGTTGTCCTACCCTTGCTGGCTGTTTTCGAAGTCGTGCTGGGACTTTGGCAGTCCGGACCTTACATCGCAGCGTTCTTTCTGGCACTCAGCCTCTTGGTAGCACCGATAGCCTACTTCGGGACCTTCCTCGTGTATCCTCTGAGAATCGTGGTTGATGGCGGAGTTATCGAGCTTGACTACAGATTCCGGTCCAAACCGATATCAAGAAACCGGTCAGACCTCGAATATGCGGTTGTCTTGCGGCTCAAACCGCACAGATTCAGAAGACTCACAATCTACGCTGTCCGGATTCGTGAGAGAGGGCTACGGAGCAAGTCTTCGAAAATGCTGGTGGATGAGAGCACCTATAGGGAACTGGAACTCTGGCTATCCAAGGGTGGAGTGTCGGTGCGGATGGTCGGAGGTTTTTCCCCGGGCTGAGAGTGCACGAATCGAGAGAAGTCGGATGTCAGCGAGCGTGACTGCAATTGGTTCTGGGCACTCTTCTTGGGAAAGAACCCCCGGTTACTCCGTTTGCATCAAATGAGGGCTTTGCATACCGCCACTGCTGAATCGAGAATCAATCAGGGCGTTCTCATCAAGCACTTCACAATGTATGGGCGGTCGGTTTACCGATTATCATCGGTTCGCGGCCTCGTTCGTTGCTTCAGCTTCCATTTCTCTCACCTTCAATACTCTCGCGAGCGCGACGATCAGCCCCGCCACGAGAACGCCCAGGTCGACGACGGTTCCGAACCCCAGCGTTGGCGGTATGGCGAGTTGGCCGGTCTGGTAGGAGGCTGTCCCGGTCGCCGCCTCCGCCAGCAAGAAGGGCATCGATGTGATCACGAACGCTTTCGCCACCGCCATCCTCGCCCTCCCCCCCTTCCACGGCCTCCTCTTCGACGACCATACTCCCGCCACGAACAAGATGACTGCGAACACGAGAGCCACGATCGGCTTGTAGTTCACATCAATCGGTGGCGGAAGCGCTGAGACATTGATCACAAATGGTCCGCTTTGTGCCCAGCCCCTCAATCCCTCGGAGTCAATCACCGTAACGTTGATTACGACATCCATAGCCGTTATATCTGGAAGGATCCATTGGTAGCTCTCAAGACCTTTCAATCCCGCCGCGATCGAGGCTGTAACTCCTCCAGTCGAATAGTTGAGGTAGACCGTGAGATTTGCATCTTCATCCTCCAAGTCGTGCATCGACCATGTCACAGTGTGGGTTGAGCCTTTGATCCATTGCTCTCCGCCAACGGGCGAGATCATGATCACAGTTGGAGGGGTGTTGGACGATACCCTGAACATCCAATAGCCCAATGGCTCATTCCCGTAGGCAGACCAGTTTGTCGGCTCATAGTCATCCCTCGCCCTCACCCGCCAATAGTAGGTGCTCCCATCTACTGTGGCGAAGGCAGACGATGTTGCGGCCGTCGTTGTCCCAGCGGCCACAACCGTTGTGAAGACGGTGTTCGTTGCAACCTGCCACTCATAAGATACCAAGTCACCATCGACATCAGTGCTTGCGCCCCATGTGACTGCCTGAGCCGTGCTGAGCTCTTGCGTCGAGGCTTCCACAGGCGAAATCGCATTTGCTGGAGAAGAAGGCAGTGAGTTCAATCTGAACTTCACTTCCGCCCAAGTGCTCCATAGATTCCCATCATTAGTCCTCACGCTGAACCAGTAGTCTACCCCTCGACTCAATGAAGAACCTGAATACGCAATCAAAGTCTCCTTCCCGAAGGTCTGGGACGGAGACAGCATGTCCGTGCCACCTGATGTTGTTCCGACTCTGATATCATAGATCGTTTGTTCATCATTCTCCGCGTCTGAGTAGGTCCAATTCAGCGTCGGTAGGAAGTCGGTCACGTGCAGCGTCCCGGGCGGAACGGTGAAACCCTGCACCCCCGGATTGGAGACGACGGGCTGACTGTTGAGGACAGGAGCGAGTTTCGTCACGAATACGTCGTCTCGACCATTGAAGGTTCTGTCAAATGCCCCAGGGGTCGTTGGAAATGTGGCTGATGCGGTGCAGCCAGCCAGGTAGACCATGTCGCCGATGCCGAGAGCGATCGAGATGTCGTCATTCCATTTCAGTATCACATCACCGTCGTTACCGCCTAGGTATGTCGAATAAGCGAGCGTATTTCCCGACGCGTCGAACTTCGTCACGAAGTAGTCGCTCTCGCCGGTGAGGTTCAGGTCG
>Ga0315285_10004353_pt1 | contig 14675 bp, 10 predicted proteins | sample YL17G09_36_MG_FD_203698 | JGI IMG/M metagenome (GOLD analysis project Ga0315285, IMG submission 203698) | Sediment microbial communities from Yellowstone Lake, YNP, Wyoming, USA - YL17G09_36 | ecosystem: Environmental > Aquatic > Freshwater > Lake > Sediment | place: USA: Wyoming | collected...
GCTGCGCCGCAACCAAAAAAATTTTATTGGACACAGATGAACACAGATAAACACAGAAAAGGATTCATGAAAAACGCTTAACAAAATTTAAAGATTTTACACTACAGTAGTACAGATGAACACAGATCTTTCATTCGCAAAAGATTTAAAGACAAAAGATTGAATGGGACACGGATGAACGCGGATGAACACGGATGAGAAAGTGCCTAAAGTTAAAAACAGGGCTTGATTGACTTTGACTCCGAACTCCGTTCGGGCGACCCGGCGGGTCGCCCCTACAAACTCCGAACTTTATTGGATGCGGATAAACACGGATGAATTCCAGAGAAAAAAATGCGTAGCGTTTATGCCTCTATGCTCTCTGCGTAATCTGCGGATAAATCCTGTTTTTCTATATCACTGGACAAGGCCGAAATCAACCTGGCGGCGCTCCAGGCTGGCGGCCTCGACGCGGACCCGCACCCGGTCTCCCAGGCGGAAGAGCCGGTTCTGCCTCCTTCCGACCAGGGTATGCTTCTTCTCCAGGAATTCATAGTGGTCCTCGGGAAGCCGGGTCAGGTGAACCAGCCCCTCGATGAAAAAGTCTTCCAGCTCCACAAAGAAACCAAAGGGAACCACTCCCGAGATGTAGCCGTTGAACTCCTGGCCCAATTTATCCCGCATGAACTGGACCTTTTTGCGGTCCACGATCTCCCGTTCGGCCTCCATGGCCACCCGCTCCCTCTGGGAGGAATGTTCGGCAATCGCCGGAAGCTTCTTCTGCCAGCGCGGGATTCGTTTTTCCGGCATCCCCCCGTGCTGGAGAATTTCCTTGAGGATCCGGTGAACCACCAGGTCCGGGTAGCGGCGAATGGGGGAGGTAAAGTGAAGGTAATGGTCCGCAGCCAGGGCGAAATGGCCCGGCTTGGTTTCCGAGTAGCGGGCCTGCCTCATGGAACGGAGGAGCAGGTAGTTTACGCTTTTCTCTTCGGGCTTTCCCCGGACCCGTTCCAGAAATCTCTGGAAAATCCTGGGCTGGAGTTTGGCCTTCAGGGGGAAGGGATAGCCCAAATGCTCGACGAATTCCTTGAACTCCTCCACTTTCTTCGCATCCGGCGCTTCATGGACCCGGTGCAGCGAAGGGGCTTCCTGCCGATCCAGGAAACGGGCCACGGCCTCATTGGCGGCGATCATGAACTCTTCGATGATCTGGTGGCCGATGTGCCTCTCCCTCTTGACGATCTCTTCGATCTGCCCCTGAACATCCAGGATCACTTCGGGCTCGGGAAGGTCGAAGTCGATGGAGCCCCTCTCCATCCGCCTGGCCCGGAGCTTCCGGCACAGGTCAGCCATGGTCCGCAGGTCCTCGGAGAGGCCCGGGTGGCGGGCCACCGGTTCCCGGTCATCCCGCCCCAGCATTTCTTTGACCCGGGTATAGGTCAGGCGGGCATGGCTGTGGATTACGGTCGGGAAAAAGTCAGTCCGGAGAACCCCTCCCTGTTCGTCAAACTCCATCGTGACGGTCATGCAGAGCCGGTCTTCTCCGGGGTTCAGGCTGCAGATCCCGGTGGAGAGAGAGGGCGGCAGCATGGGCAAGGCCCGCTCCGGGAAATAGACGCTGGTTCCCCGCTGGAAAGCCTCCTTGTCCAGGGCCGAATCCTCTTTTACATAATGGCTGACGTCGGCAATGGAGACCCAGAGCTTCAGTTTCCCCCCGGGTTCCCGGGAAATCGCCACCGCATCGTCGAAATCCCGGGCAGTCTCTCCATCAACGGTCACGAAAGGGATTGCCCGGAGATCTCTCCGTTTTGCCCCCCAGGCTTCCGGAACCACCGGGGGAACCATGGAGGCCTCTTTCAGCACCGGAGGCGGAAAGCCGTCCGGAAGATCATACTTGTGGATGATGATCTCCGAATCCAGGCGGGGGTCACCCGGATCGCCCAGGACCTTCAGGACCTTCCCTTCAGGACCCTCTTTCCCGGCCGGATAATGGGTGATCTCCGCCAGGACCATCTGATTCTCCCGCGCGCCCCCCGAAGCCTTTTTTGGGATGCGGATGGGCTGCACGAGCCGCTGCTCATCGGGAACGACCAGGTCCCATCTAGTCCCTTCCTCGTACCTGCCCACCACCCGGCGGTTGGCCCTTTCCAGGACCTCGACGATCCTCGGCGCCTTTCTCCGGCCCCGCTCTTTCCGCGGGAGATGGAGGGCTACCTTGTCCCGGTGCATCAGCTCCTGGACCTCCCGCCGGGACAGGAAAATGTCCGGGAGACCGGAATCTTCGGGAATCAGGAAACCGTATCCATCCCGGTGGGCCTGAACCCGCCCGATGATGACGTTTCCCTGCGGAGGAAGGCCGTAATGCCGCCGGTCCAGTTTCACGATCTTCCGGTCGTCCACCAGGGCGCGAAGGGTCTGGCGCAATTCCTTCCGCCGCATGGGATCCACATCGAGAGCTTGCGCGATGTCGGTCAGAGTGAACGGCTGGCCTTTTCGAGCCCGAATGATGCTCAGGATTTCTTTGGGGGAAAAGGGGGAGGAAGGACGTTTTTTCTTTGGTGATTTTCGCAAATTTTTGATCAACTTTCTAAGTCGTGGGTTAAGATAGATTGTTATTCGTTATTCGTTATTCGTTATTCGTTTCTCGTTCCCGCCCGTGCTTCCAACTTACAACCCGGAACGGTTTTTCCCGAACTCCGAACTACGTTACTCCGAACTGAAGTTAGAAATTGTACCCCGCCTTCTTGTAGTTCTCCATGGCCCGTTCTTTCAGGCGGGCTTTTTCCGGTTTCTCGCTCTCTTTGTCCGCCAGCTCCGCGGCATGGCTGTACATTCCCTTGCTTTCGTAATCGGCCACCTTCCGCTCTACTTCGTCCTGTCCCCGGGCCGAACCCGGGAGGATGACCCGCGACCGGGAAATTCTGCGCCGGACCTTCCGGCCGCATTCCGGGCAGGAAGCGAGGGCAGGATCGGAGATCCGCTGTAGGACCTCAAAGACGAAAGAACACTTCCGACATTTTCTTCCGGGAGACGCGGCTTCGTATTCGTAAATCGGCATCTAACTCAACCCCATGCAGAAATTCTTTTACCTCATTATACCGATTTGCGGATCGGATTCAACCTCTCCGGGCTCCTTGCCCACCCTTACTCTCCGGCCAGTAGTTGTAAATCCTATTGAATTTCGGCCGTTGCCCGGCCCGAAAGCAAGGGCGTTGCGCGCAAAAATCATAAGGCACGGTTCATTTTCTGGGTTGGGCGGGCAACCAAAATGCGGGATGTAGAATGCGGAATGCGGAATGGTAAGAAAGAAGAAAAGAATTCCGAATTCCACATTCCGAATTCCGAATTGGGTACCGCCCGATAGGCCCGCCTCCAAATTGCGGATTGTAGATTGCGGAATGCGGATTGAAAAAGGAAAGCAAAAAAATCCGCAATCCGAAATCCGCAATCCGAAATAACTGGAGCGATGCTTTTTCCGCGCAACGCCCTTGCTTCCGGGCCACAAGCTTGCTTTTTCGCAGAAAAGGCAATCGCAAAAAGTGGGCATGCTCCGGCCAGTTTCGGGTCTAGAGTTCCGGGCAAAGCCTTATTGAACCCTGATGGAGTTCGTTCTTTTTCAACTCGAAACCCGGAACCCGCAACCCGAAACTTTTTCAGACCGCCTCCGGCACCGGGTAATCGATGGAGGCCTCGTGGGAAGGAAGGGAGGAAAAAACTCCATTTTTCTGGCGGGAGAAGACCCTCTCCATTTTTTCAATGAGCGGAGGAAAGGTCTCCGGCTTCAGCGCCGAAATGCAGATGGCGTCAAAAGCCTGAGTGAATCTCCGGGCGGTGTCTGGATCAAGCCGGTCCGCCTTGTTGAACACCCGGAGGAGGGGAATCTGCTTCAGGTCCAGGTCTTCCAGGATCTTTTCCACCGCCGCCATCTGATCTTCGAACCGGGGATGGCTGATATCGATCACATGCAGGAGGAGGTCGGCGTCTCTCAGCTCTTCCAGCGTCGCCCGGAAGGCATCCAGCAGGTCCTTGGGCAGATCCCGGAGAAATCCCACCGTGTCGGTGATGATGGCTTCCCTCTCCCGGGGGAAGCGAAGGCGCCGGGTGGTGGGGTCCAGAGTGGCGAAGAGCTTGTTCTCCACGTAAACCTGGCTCTTGGTCAGCGCATTCAGCAGGGTCGATTTCCCCACGTTGGTGTATCCCACGATGGAGATCACCGGTATCTGATTCTTCTCCCGCTGGAGCCGGCGGACTTCCCGGCTCCGATTAATCCCCTCCATCTCTTTCGTCAACCGGTGGATGCGGTCCCGAACCTTCCGCCGGTCAACCTCCAGTTTCGTTTCGCCCGGACCGCGGCCGCCGATCCCTCCGGTCAGACGGGAAAGCCCGCTGTCTTTGGCCGTGAGCCGGGGAAGGAGGTATTTCATCTGGGCCAGCTCCACTTTGAGCTTCCCTTCCCGGGTATGGGCCCTCTGGGCAAATATGTCCAGGATGAGCTGGGTCCGGTCAATGACCCGCAGCTCGGTGAGATCGGTGATCGAGCGCATCTGGTTGGGATTCAGCTCCTGATCGAAGATAAGGAGGTCGGCTCCCTGCTGGAAGGCCCGGATGGAAAGATCCGTCAGCTTCTCCCGCCCCATGAGAAAACGGGGATGAAACTGGTGGCGTCTCTGGCCGAGTTTGTCCAGAACCACGACCCCGGCGGAATCCGCCAGGTCGGCCAACTCGCTGAGCGAGTCCTCAATGGCCCACCTGGGGGCCGAGGACGCGTGAACCAGGATGGCCCGGTCACGTCGGTCCCCCGCTTCCCGCACCCTCTGAGACCGGCGAAACTCTTCCTCCAGGGCCTGTATGACTTCCAGGGCATTTACATCCAGATTGGCCAGTGGCAGGGGGTCCCAGGAGCGCCAGCTCTTTCCCGTCTCATTCATGGGCATCAGGTTGGCCAGGAAAATGTCACCCGGAAGACCGGATTCCAGGACCCCGATCGCCGCCATCAAGTCAAACCGCAGGAGGGCCAAGTCGGCCAGGTCATCATGGCTCAGGGACTCCCCTCTCAAATGGGTATGAACGCAACGAAGGCCCCGGAGGCGGGGTCCGCTGCCCAGGCGGAAAGCGGAAAGGTCGGGAATCCAGATCCCGGAGGGTCCCCCGACAATGACGTATCGGACGTTTCCCCCCCGATCGATCAAAAGGGCCAGTTGCCGGTTGGTGTCTTGTGACAATTCGGTCAGGGTTCGGGCAAGTTCAGGCGTGATGACGCGCTGCGGCGGGACTCTTCGGTGGTAGAGGGCCAGGATCTTCCTGGTTTGCGAGGGTTTCAAGCCCAGGGTATTCCCGAAAATCTTTTGGATCTTAATGAACCTCCTTTAGGGTTTCTTTTTAAAAAGGGCTTCGAGTTTCGCCAGGGCCTCATCCCTATCCCGGCGCCCCTTCCCCAGGCCGGCTGATCCTTTAAAAGCAAAGTACTCACAGAAATTATTTTTTCCCCGGTCGCTCACCCATTCAGCGCTCGGCTCCTGGCATTGATTTTGGGCATATTTATCGTGCAGGCTGCAGTTCAGGCAACAGTGGAGGTCACCGCGGCAATGCGGGCAAATCTCCTGCCGGCTCACCCCGCCCTGAAATTTGACCTCTTTCCCGCAAGCGTGACAGATCCACATGGGTGGATTATACACCCATTTAAAGCAGAAATTAATATTAAAGTGTGCTTAAGTGCCTCAAGTTCATAAAACAAATGAACAACATGTTGCCCGTTCCCTGTTCCCCGTTCAAGACAAAAACAGGCCACCGGCAACGTCCAACCGCTCTTATTCCGCATTCCGAATTCCGCGTTCCGCATTTTTCAGATGGGTCTCCACGTCGTTCCCCTGGGCCCGTCTTCGAGAGCGATTCCCAGGGCCGCCGCCTCCCGGCGGATCTCATCGGCCAGGGCCCAGTTTTTTTCTTTCCGCGCCCCCTCTCTGCGGGCGATCATGTCCAGGACCTGCTCTTCCTTCATCTTCTTGGCCCGAAGGAACCTTCGCCGCTGATCGGCAAAATATTCTCCCGGATTCACCTGGAAGAGACCCAGGATCTTCCCCGCGGTCAACAGGCATTCCCTTCCCTGGATCAGGAGGGTTGCGGCCGCCGGGTCTTTCCGGAAACCCTTGTCCGCCAGCACCCGGTTCAGCATCCGGGCAAGGTCATGAAGGTACCCGAGGGCCTGAGCGGTGTTGAAATCATCCCTCATGGCCTCCCCGAAACTCTCCCGGGTTGCGGAGATCTTCTCGAAAACTTCTTTGGCCGCCCCCTTCAGCCCGGCGGCGTTCGGAGAGGGAACCTCCCCTTTGGCGGACAAAAACTCCTCGATGCCCATCAAGGCGGTGTAGAAACGGTCCAGGCCCGCGCCGGCCTCGACCATGTGCTGGGGGGAGAAATCCACCGGGCTGCGGTAGTGGTTGGAAAGAAGAAAGAGACGCACGGCCTCCGAATGGTAATCCTGGAGCAGGTCCCGGATGGGAAGGATGTTCCCCAGAGACTTGGACATCTTCTCCTGATTAATGTTCACGAATCCGTTATGCACCCAGTAGCGCACGAAGGGCTTACCGGAGGCCGCCTCCGACTGGGCGATTTCATTCTCATGGTGGGGGAAGACCAGGTCCTGGCCCCCTCCGTGGATGTCAAAGCTCTCCCCCAGGTAGCGCTGGCTCATGGCCGAGCATTCGATATGCCATCCCGGCCTTCCCTTTCCCCAGGGGCTTTCCCACTCAGGCTCCCCCGGCTTGCTGGCTTTCCACAGGGCAAAATCCAGGGGGTTCTTCTTTCTCTCATCCACTTCCACCCGGGCGCCGGCTTTCATCTCTTCCAGGTCCCGCCCGGAGAGCTTTCCGTAAGGGCCGAATTTTTCCACCGAGAAATAGACGTCCCCATCGACGACGTAAGCGAATCCTTTGTCCACCAGCTTCTGGACGAGGGCGACAATCTGGGGAATGTTTTCGGTGGCTTTGGGCTGGTGGGTGGGCTTCTCCATGCCCAGGGCTTCCATATCCTGCGCATGCTCCTGAATGTAGCGCTCCGCGATGACCTGGCTGGATACCCCTTCCTGATTGGCCCGCTTGATGATCTTGTCATCCACGTCCGTGTAGTTTTGAACGTGGGTCACCCGGTAACCCAGGTGACGCAGGAAGCGGTAGATGACGTCGAAGACCACGGCCGCCCGGGCGTGGCCGATATGGCACCGGTCGTACACCGTGACCCCGCAGACATACATCTTCACCTTCCCCTCTTCCAGGGGAATGAACTCCTCTTTCTTGCCAGTCAGGGTATTGTAGATCCTTAAGGGCATGAACCTCTCAAAAAGAACCTGGGATAATGGAATGATGGAATGATGGAATGATGGAATGATGGGTCAAGAACAGAAGGCTGTTAAAAGGCTTTTCGTTTTTTCTACCCATTATTCCACTATTCCATCATTCCAAATTTCCATTTCATAGCGGGCTTCGATTCTCCAGGGACTTGCTGAGAGTCACTTCATCGATATACTGCAGGTCCCCTCCCATGGGAACCCCGCGGGCGATGCGCGTCACCCGGATATTCAGGGGCTTGATGATCTGGGAAAGGTACTGCGCCGTGGCTTCTCCCTCCACCGAAGGGTTGGTCGCCAGGATGACTTCTTTTACCTCTCCCCCCTGCAAACGGGCGAGAAGCTCTTTCACCCTCAGGTCCTTGGGACCCACCCCTTCCAGTGGGGAAAGGACTCCATGGAGCACATGATAGAGGCCCCGGAATCCCCCGCTCTTTTCCAGGGCTATCAGGTCTTCCGGGCTGCTGACCACGCAGAGGAGCTCCCGATTCCGTTTCGGGTCCTGGCAGAGGCGGCAGGGGTCCTGGTCGGTGAGGTTGTAACACTGACCGCAGAACCGGATCTTCTCTTTCACCTCCAGGATGGCCCGGGCGAGCCCCTCGGCGTTCTCTTTGGAGCCCCGCAGAATATGCATAGCCAGCCGGGAAGCGGTCTTCTCCCCCACTCCCGGAAGCTTGGTGAGTTCCTGGATTAAACGGTTGATCGGCTGGGCATGCTGGACAGTCATGGCCGGCTCACATCAAACCCGGGATGTTGATTCCCCCGGTGAGTTTTTTCATCTCTTCGGACACCATCTCCTGCGCCTTTTTCGTGGCTGCGTTGACCGCGGCCACGATCAGGTCCTGGAGCATCTCCACATCTTCCGGATTGACCACTTCTTTTTCAATTTTGATGGATAGGAGTTCCTGGCGGCCGTTGGCCACGGCAGTCACCATCCCTCCGCCCGCCGAAGCCTCTGCGGTCCTGGCCGCCATCTCCTCCTGCACCTTGAGCATCTGGGAATGGAGCTGCTGGGCCTGCCGCATGATATTTCCGAACCCCTTGGTCATTGCCGCCTCCTCATCGATTTTTAATCTCCACGACCCGTCCCCCGAAGACATTGATCGCCTCCCGGACCAGGGGATGGTTCAAGGCCTCCTCTTCCTTCTCCCGCTTTGAATTCTTCTTCTCCCCCGGGCTCTCCGGGGCCGGTCCCCGGGGCAGGGCCCCCGGGTTCACGCCGGTTATTTTGACCCGCAGGTTTCGCTTGAAAAACTCCTGGGACAGGTTCTTCAGAAAACTCAGGTTGTCCGCCTCCTGCATTCGTTCCAGGTAAAAGGACTTTTCCGGGTATCCGACCTCCAGCCGGCTTTCCTCCAAAATCAGGGGCCGGCCGTGTTCCAGAAGGGAAGCAAAAGGGGGTTTTTTCTTCTTGGCGAAACTGACGAACTCCCTCCAGCTTTCCTGGCTCTCCCCGGAAAGCCCCCCGGCCGTCTCTCCGCCTGCCTCCTCCGCCGGACCGGCCGCTTCCGGAACCTCTTCGGCTTCTTCTTCCGCTTCTTCCATTTCTTCCGGAACAGCCGGCCGCTTGACGGGTGGAGGGGCGGCGGGCAGGGAGGGGGCCGGAATGGCGGTCACCCCTCCGGCGAGGAGCCGTTCTTCCATGACCTGCAATTTTTCCAGGACTTCTTCCACCGAGAGAACCGGTTTCCTCCGGGCCACCCGGGTCAGGGTCATTTCCAGGATGAGCCGGGGAAAGGCGGACCGGGCCGCTTCTTCGTGGGCCGCCAGAAGGGCCCGAAAAAGGGCGTGGATCTCCTCCCGGGAAAATTTCTCCGCCTGGACGGCGAGATCCCGGATTTCTTCCTCGGGCAGGTCAATGAGGCCGGAAGCTTCTCGAGGTCCCTGGGGAAGGAGCTTCAGCACCAGAAGGTCCCGCATAAGCTGGGCCAGCTCCCCGCAGAACTCCTTGAGGTCGTATCCGAAGGTGTACACCTCCTCCACGATCTGCAGCAGGCGCTCCCGTTTCCCTTCGGCCAGGGATTGAATCGTTTCATGGAGAATTTTGCGGTCGATGATCCCCAGGGCTTCGATGACCGCTTCCTCGGAAACCTTCGGCCCGCTGAAGGAAAGAACCTGATCCAGGAGGCTCTGGGCATCGCGCATGGACCCCTGGGCCTGCCGGGCGATGAGGTGGAGGCCGGGGTCTCCGATCTCCATGCCCTCCTGGGCGGCGATCTTCTTCAATTGCTCGAGGATCGAGGCGGAGGGGATTCGTTTGAAGTCATACCTCTGGCACCGGGAGAGGATGGTGAGGGGGATCTTGTGCGGCTCCGTGGTGGCAAAGACGAAGATCACGTGGGGAGGCGGCTCCTCCAGAGTCTTCAGGAGGGCGTTGAAAGCCTCGGTGGTCAGCATGTGAACTTCGTCGATGATGTAGATTTTGTATTTGTTCTTGGAAGGAAGATACTTGACATTCTCCCGCAGTTCCCGAATCTCGTTGATCCCCCGGTTGGAGGCGCCGTCGATCTCCAGCACATCCACCGAGAACCCACGTCGGATCTCCTCGCACGAATTGCAACGATTGCAGGGGTGAGAGGTGGGGCCGTCTTGGCAGTTAAGGGCCTTGGCCAGAATTCGGGCCACCGAGGTCTTGCCCACACCCCGCGACCCGGCGAACAGGTAGGCATGAGCCACCCTTTGCGTGGCAATGGCATTCTGCAGAGCCTGGGTAATCGGTTTCTGTCCGACTACCTCTTCGAAAGTCTGGGGCCGCCATTTCCGGGCTAAAACCTCAAAAGGCTTTTTATTTTCAGACATGTGAATTTCCAGGCATAGCGCAAAGCGCATAGCACATAGCTAATTTTTCGCTTTCCTCTTCGCGCTATGCTCTATGCGCTCTGCTGTTTATGGGGGTGATAGCCAGGCTCCCCTGCGGCACACGAAAGAAGTTACGACCGCTGCTTCCTTCCGGATCTGACGGGGTTAGTAACGTTTCGTTGCGCAGGACCCGGCTATCATAAAAATTTTATTGGACACAGATGAACACAGATTTTATATTCGCAAAAGACTTAAAGACAAAAGACATAATGGGACACGGATAAACACGGATGAACACGGATAAAACAAATGAGTCGGAACACGGATGAAAACGAAATGATTCCCAAGAAATAATTCTAAATACTTCTGCGTATTTTCTTTAAAATCTGTGTTTATCTGTGTTCATCTGTGTCCAATTCAATCTTTTGTGGCGCCGTGAACTACGTGGCGTTCAGGGCTGCCACGAACCCTACGTGGTTCGTGGCGGAGAGAGAGGGATTCGAACCCTCGGTTCCGCTTTTGGCAGAACACACGATTTCCAGTCGTGCACCATCGGCCAGCTCGGTCATCTCTCCGCAACTGCAAAAATTCAAATTAGTGGGACACAGATAAACTTAGCGCGGCTGCGCCGCAACCAAAAAAATTTTATTGGACACAGATGAACACAGATAAACACAGAAAAGGATTCATGAAAAACGCTTAACAAAATTTAAAGATTTTACACTACAGTAGTACAGATGAACACAGAGAAAAACCTATCGAGTAATTTTAGATTTCAATTATATTTTTCAAATCTGTGTTTATCTGTGTTCATCTGTGTCCAATTCAATCCTTTTGGCGGAGAGGGTGGGATTCGAACCCACGTGAGAGCTTTTGGCCCCCAAGTCGATTTCGAGTCGACCCCGTTACGACCACTTCGGTACCTCTCCGGAAATACCCATTCAGCCACAGAGGTCACAGAGAACACAGAGAAAACAATTATTTCATTATTCTTAATGTTTTTTTTCGTCTTTGGTCTTTACCTATTGCTCTGTGGACTCTGTGCCCTCTGTGGCTAAAATGCCTTACCGTCGTTCCTGAAAGAAGCGTTGCAGGAGTTCCCGGCATTCTTCCCGAAGAACTCCCGAAGCCACCTCCACCCGGTGATTGAGCCGGGTGTCTTCCAGCAGAGAATAAAGGGAGAAAACGGCGCCCCCCTTGGGATCTTCAGCTCCGAATACCAGGCGACCAACCCTCGCCTGGAGAATGGCCCCCGTGCACATGACGCACGGTTCGAGGGTCACATACAGAGTGCTGCCGGGGAGCCGATAATTTTTGACTCGCGCCGCCCCTTCGCGAAGGGCAAGAATCTCTGCGTGAGCCGAAGGATCGGCCAGGGAGATGGGACGGTTTCGACCGCGCCCGATGACTTCTCCTCCCAGGACCAAAACCGCCCCGATGGGTACTTCCCCTTCTTCTCCGGCCATCCCGGCCTCTTCAAGGGCAATCCGCATGAATTGCGCGTCTTCGCTGTCCAAAGGCCGAAGATCGATGGCCGGCTCTCCGTATTCCTTCCCGGCGGGGAAATTACCTGGCGAAAGCGGATGGTTCGGGTGACTCAATCCTTTTGAAAAAATTCAACTTCTTTATATCATTTTTCAGCTTTTTGTCAAGGCCCCTGGCAATTGGCGATTGCGGATTTCGGATTGCGGATTTCGGAATTTATTCATGTTTTTTCTTTCAATCCGCAATCCGCAATCGCCAATCCGCAATTCATCAATTTCCTTGCCGATGCCCCCTTTTTTTGTTAGCTTAATCGTTAATGAAAAGTCCTAAATACATCCCCCAAATCGCCCTGATAGCCGATGACCTGACGGGGTCCCTGGACACGGGGCTCCAATTCCGGAAAAAAGGGCTGATCACCATCGTCCCCCTGGACTGGAACCAGCCCCTGCCTCAAGCCCAGGCCCTGGTCCTGAATACTAACAGTCGGAATCTCCCGGGAGACGTTGCTTATCGCAGGGTTTATCGAATCTGCCGACGGCTAAAAGCGGGGGGAATTTATAAAAAAATCGACTCCACCATGCGGGGCAACGTGGGAAAAGAGGCCCTGGCGATCCTGAACGCCCAGAAAATCGCCAAGGCCGTCGTGGTGCCCACCGTGCCGGTGATGGGCCGGGCGGTGGAAGGGGGAATTCTCCGGGTTCATGGGACCCCGCTGCTTAAGACCGCCTATGCCCGGGACCCCTTTCACCCTCTCTGGACATCAAGGGTTTCCAGTTTACTGGAGAAAGAAACCGGGGAGCCCGTGGGTTTTATCGGGATCAAAGAAGTGAGAAGAGGAGCTTCCTACCTGGCCCAAAAGATCCAAGAGACTCCGGCCCGCCTCCTGTCGCTGGATGCGGTTTTGCAATCCGATTTGAAAATCATCGCCCAAGCCTGCACTCGCCTGTCCGGCCGGGTTCTCCCCTGCGGCTCGGTGGGACTCGCCGATGAGCTGAATCTAACTTCTCGCCGTCAAGACAGGAAGCTGAAGAAAAAGGGGCCCCGGCGCCCCCTCCTGATCATTTCCGCCAGCCGCAACCCCACGACCGCCGAACAGATCAAGATGGCCAGGAATCATTCCCGCTTTCCCCTGGTGGAACCGGACCTGGGCCGTTTAACGGATCCCCGGACTTCAGGATCGGAGGCCAAAGCAGCCGCTCAAAACCTCGTGGAGGTTCTTGCGAAGGGAGACGGCGGGATTCTTACCACGACGTTTCAGAAGCATCTTCCCGGAAAAGAAACGATGATCCCCAGGATCCTCGGAAAGGCGGCGGTTTACCTCCTGGGAAAGGTCCGGCTTGGGGGGCTCGTTCTCACCGGAGGAGACCTGGCCATGGGGGTTTGCGAGCGGCTCTCCTCTTCGGCCCTGCTTATTGAAGAAGAGGTTTTGCCGGGAATTCCCTGCAGCACTTTAATGGACGGGCCCTTCAAGGGACTCCGTATGGTAACCAAGGCGGGGGGATTCGGCGAAAAAGACGCCCTCTGGCGGATCATTCAGTACCTGCGAGGAAATCATGAGAAAGAAAGCTAAAGTTCCCATTGCCATTACTATGGGCGACGCCGCCGGAATCGGCCCGGAGATTATTGTCAAAGCCCTGGAACGGAGAGACCTGCGCCGGAAGGCCCTTCCCATCGTCATCGGGGATGCCAGGACCATGGAGCAGGCCCTGTCCATAGCCAAAAGCAATTTAAAAATCCAACCCATCATGGAGGTCGAACAGGCCCAGGACGACCCGGTGCTGATCCCCGTTCTGGACTTGAAAAATATCGATTTCCCCAGGCTGAAACACGGCAAGGTGGACCCCATGCCCGGCAAAGCGGCGGTCGAGTACATTCAAAAGGCCGTGGCCCTGGCCATGGAGGGGCGGGTTGGCGCCATCGTGACCGCACCCATCCACAAAGAGGCGATCAATAAAGCCGGGTTCCACTATGCCGGCCACACCGAGCTTCTCGCCCATCTCACCAACACCAGGGAATACGCCATGCTCCTGGCCCACGGGTCTTTCCGCGTATCCCACGTAACCACGCATACGTCCATGAGAAAAGCCTGCGACCGGATCAAAAAGGACCGGGTCTTCACCGTCATCCGCCTCACCTATGAAGTCCTGAAACAACTGGGGATCGAGAACCCCCGCATCGGCGTCGCCGGCCTGAACCCCCATTCCGGCGAAGAAGGTCTCTTCGGCGATGAAGAGAAAACCGAAATAATCCCGGCCATCGAGGAAGCCAAAAACAAGGGGTGGAATGTGGAAGGTCCTGTCCCCCCCGACACGGTCTTCACCAAGATGAAGGGCAAACAGTACGACGCCGTGGTGGCCATGTACCATGACCAGGGGCACATTGCCGTGAAACTGGTGGGATTTTCCATGAAGCCCGGCGGCAAAGAGTGGGACAAGATGAGCGGGATCAACATGACCATGGGCCTGCCCATCATCCGCACCTCCGTGGACCATGGAGTGGCCTTCGGTAAGGCCGGAGAGGGCCGGGCCAACCCCCAGTCCATGGTGGATGCCATTAAACTGGCGGTCCAGCTGGCCAGACAAAAGACATAGGGTGCAGGGTGCAAGGCAAAAAGCAAAAGCCTGGCTCCCGACACCCTGCCTTCTGCCCCCTGCCCCCTCCACCCTTTCCCTCTATGCCCTGCTCCCCTTTTTTATTCTTGTCTTCATAATTGAAACATGTTTAAATGAGGCGGCTTGCGGGCAGAACCGCAGTGGCTCTTTTCATTTATTCCTTTTGCTGCCTAACTTGATAGTACAGGAATTTCCTTTTTTATCCCCCTCCCCCAACCCCCTCCCGCGAGGGGAGGGGGAGAATTTGGGATTCCCCCAATTCCCTCCGCCTAGATGGGGGAGGGTCAGGCCCTGCACCACGTAGGGTGCAGGACAAAGCCCTGAACCTTTTATGGTTCAGGGGTGGGGGTGATAATAAGTCGATCTTCTTGCTCCAATCCTTTCTTAGAAGATATCCCTAAGGAAGGCCGATATACCCGGAACCGAGATGCACTATTGGAGGTCTCTCCAATAGATAA
>Ga0315285_10004354_pt1 | contig 14675 bp, 11 predicted proteins | sample YL17G09_36_MG_FD_203698 | JGI IMG/M metagenome (GOLD analysis project Ga0315285, IMG submission 203698) | Sediment microbial communities from Yellowstone Lake, YNP, Wyoming, USA - YL17G09_36 | ecosystem: Environmental > Aquatic > Freshwater > Lake > Sediment | place: USA: Wyoming | collected...
ACTCAACCGTTTGCATGAAAAGTGTGGTAATATGAGAATTGATGTAGAATTTGTCGAATCAATTCCGTTTACAACTTCAGGTAAATTCCGTTCTACTATTTCAGAGATTAAGTATAATATATAATTTCATAAAAAGAAATTATTAGAGGATATAATAATATGGTAGGATTAGCTGGAACTCTCTCAGATAATTACAACGAAGAAAAGATATTTGAAATCGTAAAAAGTTTAAACTATTCTATTAGTGAGACGAAATATAATCGTCAGTGCATTTTATTCAGTTTAGATGTTAAATCTAAACAAACCCAAGAGAAGATTGTAGAAGAAAACGAGGATATAAGTATCGTTACATGTGGTAAGATTTACAACGAGGAAAATTATAATTTGAAACAACTGCTTCTTACAATGTATAAAACTGGAGATTGGAATAAATTAAAAAATCTTAATGGTCCTTTTGCAGCTGCAATTTATGATAGTAAAATGGAAAAATTAACAATTGTGAATGATAGATTTGGACTTATAAAAATCTTTTATTTTAAAAATGAAAAGAATTTTTTCTTTGGTCCAAAAATCATGCCTTTGCTTCAGTTGGGGGCTAAAAAAGTATTAAGAAAGGATGCGATCATTGATTTTTTCCTCTTTAGATATCTTCTTACTAATAAAACATTTTTCGAGGATCTCTATCTACTTCCGGGGGCATCAATTTTAGAAGTTACAAAAAACAATATCAAACTGAGCAATTACTGGGATTACAAATATGATATAGATTATGATAAACGACCTAAAGAAATTTTAATTGACGAACTAAAAACTTTATGGGAGAAAGCTGTTGAAAAAAGGATAAAAAAGGATGAAAAAATCATTATTCCCATTAGTGGTGGATTGGATTCTCGTGCGATTTTGGCCGCAGCATTAAAATGTACTGCAAAAGAAAATATTATCACCTATAGTTTTGGCGAAAAACATAGCTTTGACTTTATCTTCGGAAAGAAGGTAGCAAAAAAAGTTCATGTTAAGCATATTTCTATGGTTGCTGAAAAAGAAAATTTTCAAGAAAGATATAATTCTTCAATAAAAGATAATGAAGGGATGATTGATGTTACGCCTTTCTTTCCTATTGAAAAACTAAAAAATCTTGAAAAGCATCAAAGCACAATTTTAACAGGATATATGGGAGGTGAGATAATGGGTCCATTAATCTTTCCGAAACTAATTGATAAAAAGATACAATCTGAAGAAGATTATAATGCTATAAAAAACATAATATTTGATCATTATAGTTTAAATAATTTTAACGATATTCAGGGACTTTTAACTTCATCTTTTTTTGAATCGATAGATCTCCTAACATCCTTTAATAACAGTTTAGAAGGAATTCAAACTATATCTGAAAGAGAAGCCGTAAATTTTTGTGCCGCTTGGATGTATAAAAACGAATCAGCAAAATATACATATTTTTGTATTTTTAGATATAAAAACATTTTTAGTTATTCGCCACCTTTTTTAGATAATGAATTAGTTGATTTCATGTTAAGGATGCCACCTGAGTTTAGAATAAATAAAAATTTATACACAACAATGCTTCTCCAAAATTATCCAGAACTTTTCACATTACCATTACGAACTAGCGTCATTGAATTAAATAATATAAAAAATAAAAAATTATCACAGGTGTCATTGTTGTCCTTGATGAGCATATTTAATAGACTATCTGAAAAGTTAATAAATAGGAAGATATTAATTGATAAACGTGATTTAAATTATATTGATTACGATGAACTTCTAAGAAGAAATAAAGCTTTTAAAAGCTATGTAAAAACTATAATAGAGAAAGTTTCTGAGAGAGGTTATTTTAATAAGAAATATATCGACTTTTTGTGGGAACAACATATGCAAAATAAGAAAAATTGCGCTACCATTTTTGGTCAACTAGTGACATTCGAATTGTTTTTAGAAAATTTTTATGATGAAGAGTTTATTTAACAATAATACTTACAATGAATTTTATGAAAAATTATTGTTTAATACAATCTAAGTCTTGGTTTTTCAATTTTATACTTTGTATAAGCATTACGCCAATTATTAGACATTTTTTCTTCGGATATCAACTCTTTACCGAAGTTTTCCTTAAAATGTCCACAATATCTGCATAGAATAATGAGTTGTTTCCTTAACTTGTATTCCTCAATCGAACTAAGTTTTTTTATTCCAATATCAAAACCAAAAACCCGATCAATACTTGCACCAGGACCACAAGGATAAAAACCATATCTAGTAAATCCAAGTCCACAAATATCCATAATCCAACAACCTGTGAATAAACCTTTATTCTTGAGATTACTTAGGTCAATGGGTGCAATATTATAACTATTAAACTTGTTAGAGTTTGATATTTTTCTTGAATTCCGAACTATTATCCAATCTGGTATATTAGATAAAACATTGTTTACTTTTTTACCATAACCATTAGTTGAAAGTATGATTTTACTATGTGGATTAAAATCTTTATAACGTTTTATAATATCAATTATCTCAAAAAAATATGGATGTAAAGTAGGTTCACCCCCAAGGATAGTAATATGTTTCCATTTCCAATTTAATCTTATTGATTCATCTATTAATTTAGTAATTTGTTTAATAGAAATATACTCATTACTAGGAGCTTGTCGTATAGATCGATCGCAATTAAAACATGCTAATGAGCATCTTGTAGTAAGCTCTATTTCCAATTTGTGCGTATTGATATCCCAAGGAATAATTTGTTTTTTCTTTAGATAAAATATTAGATCAATAAACCAGAATAACTCACGTATAGACATAATTTTAATTTTTATTAAATCCATTTTCTGAAATATATCTAATTGGTTATTATAAATGTTATCCGGAGATAAAATAGATATAAAAAAAGGACTGTCCTAATTTTTCCGTCATATTGTAATCTTTTTTATATGCTAAGATAACTTTATTTTTTTTAGCGGGCATATGACGATCTTTGAGTCACAAGGTAATATTTTGTACAATAATTCACTTTACGACCATTGGGTGATAACGTCTTGTCTAATAATGCCCACAGTCATGGTCCAAGTTTCATTCGATAATTGAAAATTGGATGACAACACTATTGTATATCTCACTTAATAAGGCGATATTTACCAATATAATTCACTGCAAGAGATCCGAACCTTTTTGAGTCCTTTCTTGCAATGTATTCAGAAAAACGGACATGGGCTTTCTTAAAGAAGCTATCAAGTGGTGTTGTTGGAAATAGACAGAAATTACTAAATGCAAAATCTATAAGTTGAAAACCATTTTTAGCTAATAAAACGTCTAATTGTTCCTTTGTATATTTTTTATGCATGATTCTTTTCCTTACAGTTATCACATGATTTTCGATATATTCTGAAAGAGGAACCAGAGAATGAACATAAGGATTTGGGACATAAGATTGCATAATTAGCACACCATCTTTCATTAAGATTCGTTTAATTTCCTCGATCAACTTGTCTGGGTTCTCAAAATATTCAATCAAACAAATAGCTAAGACGAGATCGAACGATTTATCATCAAATGGAGTCGCCTCTGCTTCTCCCTGTTGAAAAAAAACTCCATCTTCGATACCAAGCTCCCTAGCTTTTTCCTTTGCGGTTCGTATCATATTGCCAGATATATCAAGCCCATAATAAACACAATTAAAATGTTTCTTAATAGGTAAATAACCTCCGCCCCCGCAAGCAAGATCTAGCACCTTTTTAAAATGTGTATACCTTAACATATCGAAAACCGCTCGTCTCCTAGAGGAAAGGTTGTAATCTTCGTGTGTTTTGAATAACCTGACTATTCTTTCATCTTCATGATATTCTTTTATCTCATTTTTTTCGCTAACCACAAACATCGTCGTCATCTCACTATCATTTCTGTTTCTGCTTTTCAATTTCACAAACTTTCTGAGCTATCTGAGACATCGTGAGGATACGTAACTTACCTTCGGTTTCATATTTTTTCACGAGATTTATTAAATATTCAAAATCATTTTGCGAGACACATTTGCCATACTCACAAGGGTGCATCCAGACATGAAATACTCCTCCTTGACTCACCGTTCTCTCTAATCCGCTCTCCATATATCGTCTGAATGTATCTCTTGGGGGGCTTTTACAAAAAATCTTATGCAATAACGATTCATATTCCAAGCATATTGATGGAGGAATTTTCACCATTCCATATTCATCTATCATAGGCACCACAGGTCCAGGACCCCCTCTAGCCAAAAGAAGATCCAACGCTCGAATTATTTTTGGTTTGTAGTCTATCCTAATTCTTGGACGATATGCCGTATATCTAAACTCTGCTAAAATCTTTTTATGTCCCTCTTTGTTTCTTGGAAAAATAAAAGATTTCAATTCTATACCCCAATCTTTTACCAAATCTCTTGACATTCTTAATTCATATCCCGCTTGGTTTTCTTCTATATCGCTAAAAATTGCATGAGAAAAACCATGACAGCCTATTTCAAAATCAACATCGCTTTGTAAAAGACGATTTATCAAATCAGGGGCATACCATAAAGGATTTTCCTTTACTCCCGTTCTAGGGTCTCGTAATAACCATTCTTTATTGGGGTAGTCATCATGACCATCACATTTCTCCAGGAATAAATGTGAAGTCACCCCCCAGGTACACCTTATCTTATTTTTCTCTAACACATTAATCAACTTATAGATTCGATCTCTTACATTTTCCAACTCTTTCTTTCTATTTTCATAAATTGAATTTGGTAAGTCATGCCAACCTATCAACAATTCAAGATCTAGACTCAAACAAAATATTGATTCTAAGTTTTTAAACATCTCAGTTTACCTCCGAACTGATTCATCTTGACTCCTATGACGATGTTTCCAGCAATATTTTCTCCCAATTCTTATAGGTCTATGGCAAATCTTACATTTTCGTATTACCTTTTGTCCCTCAATATTAGAATTTTGTAAAAATCTATCGATAATGTCCCCAAATTTTTTATTAATTTTTTCTAAATCATATTCTATAGAAGTTTTTATAGCGTTTTTAGACATTTGTTCATATAACGCTTTATTGTCATGAAGTTGTACTATCGCTTTGACAAATTCTTTTTCATTAAAATCAATGATGAATCCATTCACGCCATCAATGATGTAATCCGTATGTGTTGGAATTCTATTTGCAATAACTGGTTTACCCATTGCAAAATATTCAAATATTTTTTGTGGTGGGGACATACTATAGGTCGCATTAAGCTCTAAAAAACTTAAACATACTTGTGCTTTTTTTAAATAGGAAGGAACAAGTGCATGATCTATATGGCTCATTACGATCACATCATTCATAAGATTATTTTCTTTAATCTTATTTTTAATGGTTTTCGTATAATGTTCCTCAGCCCCAATAATAACCAAGATAGCATCGCTAACAACTTTTATAATTTCACGGGTTCCTATTAATAAAAAATCTAAGCCGCGTTTTTCATTTATTACTCCTGTATACATCATGATAAATTTATTGTTAGGAATTATATTGTCGACATGCGGATCTATTTGTTTATCTGGAGAAAATAATGTTAAATTTGCACCATGAGGTAGGTATTCCATTTTTGTTTTGTCTACACCCAGTTTAACAAAGAAATCTATTAATTGAGTAGAAACGGCTACATTATAATCAGCATTTTTAATTCCTTTAATAACTATGTTTGTATACACCTTATGTGAAAGACGTGGTAGTACGTTCCAAATTGATTTCTTCTTGAATTTTTCAAGTCTCCAGAGAATTTCATGAGATTGGTAAATTAAACAGATGAATGGTCTATTGAAATTAAAAAATGAAATGGGTGATTCAGGGAAGCCTAGATACAATAGATCATATTTGATAGAACGTAATTTAATTCCACACATCAACCAAAATAAATACGTAGCAACGATAGGAAATCGAAAATAGGGGACATAGATAATCGTCGCTGCAGGTATTTTTTTCTTTATGAAATCAGCTTCATTTGTTAATAAAACCAAGTTATATCGTATGCTCATCCATTTATATTTACCAATTCGATCTGCAATCCCAACAGTAGTGTTAGATTCAAGGATAAAAAATACTGCTGCAATTGTTTTTTTTCCATTGGATGGAAAAGTTAAATTTGATTGTACAACAACGGTTGAGTTTGTGTCCAACGATATAACCTTTTATTTTGTTTTAGTCCTAGGACATAGACATAGTAATATAAATAAATTAACCTGAAAAAATTTTATGCACGAGGAATCTATTTTCTTTCTACACATTTTTTAAGACATACATCTAATTGGTCTCCTAGATTTTCCCAACGGAATTGATGTTGTAAACGAGTAATACCCGCTCTCCCCATTTTTTCGGCAAGACTTGGGTCTTTTAATAGGGTAATGATGCGCTCGGCAAGCATTTGGGCCTCACCTGGAGAAACTAGATAACCCGTTTTACCATCTTCGATTATTTCAGGAATAGCATCAATGGTTGTCCCAATACAAGGAAGTTGATAGGCCATTGCTTCTAAAAAAACTAATCCAAAAGGCTCGCAAAAAGAAGGTAAGACAAAAAGTGAGGCACTTTCGTATAATTTTTTGAAAATTTGAGGGTCTTGTACATAGCCAAGAGTTTGAATTCCAGGTTGATTGAAATTGTTTTCAGATATATTTGATCCAACAATTACTAATTTCGCATCTTTGATTTCTTTTTTAACATGAGTAAACGCTTCTAGCAATATCAATCCTCCTTTTCTTTTAAATTCTTTACCGACAAAAAGGATGACGTTATTGGTATATGCTTTTGAATTTTGTATTGGGATTTTTAACGGTGATCCATAGAGAACAGTAATTACTTTTTTATCTTGTGTGCCATAGTCATTTATAAATGAATTTCTTGTATTTTCACTGGTTGCGAAAATGAACTGAGCATTATGGTAAAGATTTTTTTCTAAATCAATCCATTTGTTCATTTCTGAGGGTATGCAAGCCCATTCTGGATATTTTTGACAAAGGACCTCTGTGTAATCATGAAAAATAACATATGGTTTTTCTAGTGTCTCGTAATTGAGGGTTGGAGCGAATTGGCTTAAGAATTGAAAGATTACATCAAATTTCCCGTCTAATTCACGAATTTTCTTTTCACAAAATTTCGTTTTTTTAATAAACGTTGAAGATAGTTTATCAAGTTCTGATGATTTTTTTATTATGTTTTCTTTCCATCGCGAGATATGTGGTGTAAAGGTTGAGATCATTGTTTTCAATAATAATATTCTGGGGAATGGTACTTTGATAATAGTTAATTGCCATCCTCTTTTTCGCAATAAAGAAAAAATAATTTCGTTTACTCCTGAAAGTTCTTGGTTAAAGATTAATATTCGTTTCCCGACCATATCATCCTTATCGATATTGTTTTTACTCATTTAATCATTTACGAATAATACGTTATCTCATATAAAATAATAGGGGGTGAGAGGAACAGAAAATGTAAACATATTATATGGGAGTTTGTTTTCAAAAAAATAATGTTTATAAAAAAAAATTATTTCCGTTGATTATAATTTATTCTTGTTTTTTCTGGCGTTGAAGTAATTGTTTTATAAGAGAGATGTCATCCTTTGAAAATCCTTTCATTAATGCGAATAATCCAAAGTAAACAATAATTCCTAGACCGATCAGTATAAATAAATTCATATTGTGGAGTTGCCAGACGATAAAAACCATGCCCGCGCATCCAAGTATAGGTTTTGTAAAAATCTTAAAGAGAGGAAGTTTATGGAGATGAACTGAGATAAGACAAAGATATGCTACGAATATGAATCCTTCTGCAATGATTGTAGCAACTGCAGATCCGACATAACTATATGTAGGAATTAAGAAGAGATTCAACACGACATTAATCAATGCAGTTACTCCAGCGATAATCGCCATCTGATTTTGTTTATTTATGGAAACGAGGACAAATGCTAGGCAGGAGTAGAGGAAAACAAGGAATGAATCCCATGCAAGGATTTGCAGTGCTATAATCGAGTTACTGAACGCAGTCCCATAGAAAAAAATGATGATTTTGTCGGAAAGCAAGCATAATCCTGCTGAAAGAGGTAACCCAAGAATTAAGAGATATCGAAATGATTTCTCATAGGTGATTTTTAATAAATCTTTTGAGGATACAAAGTAATAAGACATCAATGGAAGTAATACATTCATAAATAGATGAGGAATGAGCTTAAACCCGATAACCAGATTATATGCTGCATTATACCATCCGACAACAGCATCTCCTTTCATAATTGACAATAAAATCGTGTCTGTTCGTACATATATTGTTGCAAAAAGTGATAACATACCTATAGGGAGAGCGGCTTTAAACGTTGTTTTAATAAAAGATGGGGAAAAATGTAATGGTGTTTTTACAAACTTCTTCTGACAGAAATAAAAACAAAAAGCTAAATCTAAAATGCTAGAAATGATACATACAATGGAAATCTCGATCAGACCATATCCTGAGAAAAGGAGTATTAAACCTATTATAACCCTGAAAAGAAGTGAAAATACATTGATTGCTGCTTCATATTCCATCCGTTCAAAGGCCCGAAATGTTACTTTATAAATATCAGATATTGTGAGAACTATTGTGAAGATGCCGAGAAGATATACCACAATTCTTGTCTCAGTGGGATATCCTAAAAGCATAATAGATACCACCATAGAGATAAAAACGATAATAGAAGATATTGCACGGAAAATTAGTAGGTTCCCTAAATATTTACTTGCTAACGATTTATCTCGTGCTACATCTCTGATTAATAACGTGTTATAACCTAAATCTAAAAATACGCTGAAATAGGTGGCAAATGCGAGAGCAAATGAATATTTACCAAATTCAATATCACCAAGTTTTCTCGCTAAATAAACAGAAAAAATAATTGAGGCTATCGCTGTTATAATTTGAGCGAAAAATAAAACTGAGGCGTTTTTTATAATTCTTTGAACAACAGTCATTTTCACCCACAATGATTACAGTGTGTTATAATAGAATCCTTTCTTTATCGCTAGATTCTTGTTAAACATTCGCCTCACATCAATCATCACTGGATGTGAATTCATGAATTTTTTAATGTTATTCAAGGTCATTTGTTTGAATTGGTCGTGAGATACTGCTATAATCACACAATCAAATTTTCCTTTTAATTTCGTAATGGGCTTTACATCAAAACTTAGTATCTCATTTTTATTAAGGAGCGGATCATATCCGTAAACATCACATGAAAATTCCTTTAGTTCTTGAACCATTTCTTTTACGGGGGACTCTCTAATGTCTGGTACGTTTTCTTTATAAGTTAATCCCATGATTAATACCTTTGAATCTCGAATCACGCCTCCTACTTCATTTATTCCTTTTATCGCCATTTCAGCTACTTGTTTTGCCATAGAATCGTTCACGGAACGCCCTGCAAGAATCACTCGGGGATGGTACCCTAATTCCTTTGCTTTATAGACCAGATAATATGGATCAACAGGGATACAATGTCCGCCGACGAGTCCCGGGGAGAACCGTATAAAATTCCATTTCGTGGAAGCAGCATCCAACACCTCTTTGCTGTCCAACCCCATTTTACTGAAAATAATCGATAACTCATTCATTAACGCAATATTCAAATCCCTCTGAACATTCTCAATGACCTTCGCAGCCTCCGCTGTCTTAATGTCCTTTGTGACATACACTGTCGTAATCTTGCCATACAATGCTGCAAGTATTCCTGTGGTTTCTTTGTCCATCCCGGAGACAATCTTTACAATTTTATCAATCGTATGGAGAGAATCACCGGGATTTACGCGCTCTGGAGAATATCCAATTTTAAAATCTTCCCCGACTTTCATTCCAGATTCCTGTTCTAAAATAGGCCCAACGACCTCTTCGGTTACTCCAGGATACACTGTAGACTCTAACACAACAATAGCATTTCTCTTAAGATTCTGACCAACAATCTTAGACGCTGAAATTACAGGAAGAAGATCTGGCTCCTTGGATTTCGTCACCGGAGTTGGAACCGCAATAATCACAACATCTGCTTTCTTGATTTTTAAAAAGTCAACTGTTAATGTTAATTTGGGATATTTTTTCTGCAGTCTTTCCACTTTTTGTTTGTTGTTATCACAACCAATAACTGGAACATGTTTTGAAAATGCTTCTACTAACGGCATTCCGACGTATCCTAATCCAACAACACATACTATTTTTTCGTTCAATGTTACTTTTGAAACCATTTTACTGTCTCCTTTAAACCCTTTGATATAGTAAAATTTGGAATATATCCAAACGCGTTTTTTGCCTTAGAACTGTCAGCGAGAGAATGTTTAATGTCTCCAGGCCGAGCAACTTCATATATGATATCCAATTTTTTATTGCAGAGTTTCATAATTGTTTTAGCAAGGTTGTTAATTGTAATTCTTTTACCACCTGCTGCATTGAATACACCAGTTGCATCGCTTTCGATTGCACGAAGATTTGCCTGAACAACATCATCGATGAATGTAAAATCTCTCGTTTGTTCTCCATCACCATAAATAACCGGAGATTTATCATTTCTTACGCTATTAATGAACTTTGGAACAACTGCCGCATATTCACTGGTAGGATCTTGTCTTGGACCGTATACATTAAAATATCTGAGAGCGACCGTAGGAAGATGAAAAACATCCGTGAAAATTTGGCAATAATATTCTCCAGCAAGTTTAGTGACGGCATACGGAGATAAAGGATTGGGAGTCATAGTTTCCTGTTTCGGTAATGTCGGTGTATCGCCATATACGCTGCTAGACGAAGCATAAACCACTTTTTGTACGCCAGTATCTTTTGCAGCAATTAACACATTCAGTGTTCCATTGATATTAACATGGTTCGTTGAAAGCGGATCTTTGATACTGCGTGGAACACTAGGAATGGCTGCCTGGTGAAAAACATAATCAATATCCTTGAACGTATCTTTAAGAAGATCTAAATCTGTAATAGTTCCTTTAACTAATACAACCTTCTCGTTATCTATAAGATCTCCAATATTCTCCAAATGACCTGTGGAAAGATCATCGACAACGACGACGTGATTTTCATTCGAAAGATACCGTACTATGTTGGAACCAATGAATCCGGCGCCACCAGTGACGACAATATTCTTCTTCCGCATATTTTATATCCTAAGGTTTACTGAAAAAGGACACTGCTATAAAAATATTCGGTTTCATTTTGTTAGATACAAATCAGATATCATCCAAATGATTTTAAAACAATTGTACATCAATTATCTGAACAAAGCATGAAATACAAACGATTATTCATAGGATTGTTTTTTGCACTTCTTCTCCTGTTGCTGTTACTTTATAATTATCAAGAATATGAGAAAAACGATGTTCAGATCAAAAAATATAAAGAAGTATTCGAGAACCCCGAAAAATACAATAACACAGAAATTTCATTTACAGCACAAGTAAAAAAAATCAATGAAACAAATAAAACAATGATTGTGATTATTGATGAAATTCCCTATTCGTACCCATTAGTGGAGCTAAATATTAATAACCTCGTCTACAACATTAGCAGTTTTAAAAAAGGAGATCTCATTGATATCATTGGAATTCTTGATGGTAAAGATCATGTCATCGTAAAAAAAATCTGGATTAATGACCAATGGAAAAATGCTCTTATCTATATACGATCAATCTTTGCGATACCATTCGTTTTATACTTGTTTTTCAAAGCATGGATATTTAATTGGAAAAAAATGCGATTTGATAGGAGGAATAGAGATTCCTGATTGGCTGACACATTCATTGATTGGTTGGATTACTAGTAAACCAACAAAACTGGATGCTGGACTTCTCGTCATCGGTTCGCTCATACCTGATATAAGTAAAATCTCACTCGTTTTCAGTTTGTTTAACAAAAATTACGCGTATTTCCTTAACCCAATTCATACACCAATTGGAGCACTTCTTATTGCAGTTCTTTTTGCACTCTTTTTTCATAATATAAAAAAAGCATTTATTCCATTGATCATAGGTATTGCAACCCATTTTATTCTCGATTTATTCCTACTCAATGTTTCTGGAGGGATGCCCTTCGTATTCCCCTTTAGTTGGGATGAATGGCAATTAAACTTGATACGATCCGATGATTATTCTATGACCATTCTAGCTGTCTTAGCGGCTCTGGTTATTTACATTATTTATTTTTATTATGAAAAAAGAAAATCAAAATTCAAAAGAGAGACATAATAGGGTTTTACATCTTGTCGATTTCATTTTCGATTTTTGAGAGAAGAATTTCATCAACTTTCTTTTCTAAAGATTTATCATCAGAAGTAGAATTTAAATGAGGATGTTTAACATCATGTGTCGTTACTTTTTTTATCTGCTCTTTACTTGGAGTAAAGTCAGTCATCTTAATATTCAATCGTTCGATTTTTTTCTCCATTCTAGTGAGAGATTTCTGTAAAGGCGTCGTTCGTGGTTTCTTTCTTAAAAAGTAGATGATACTGATAATAATCACACTTACGATGAGAAGAAGTCCGATTACCCAATAGGGAAATGCAGTATTATTTCCATGTATTGAAATATTAGTACCAGCCGTAATAGTTACTGTAAATGTTTTAGAATACGTTTTACCCATGCCGTCTGTAAGAGTCAAAGTAACAGAATATATTCCAGGTTTTTGGTAAGAATGCCCTGGATTTTTCCCGGCTGCTGTTGTTCCATCACCGAAGTTCCAGAGATATGAGACGTCCACTCCGTTAGGAATAATACTTCCTGATGCATCAAACATGATTGTTTGATTTACTAAAGCGTTGTCTGGTGCTTGAATAGTAGGAATTGTGGGTTCCTCTCCGTTTTGCACCTCTGAAACCGTTACTGTAAGTGGTAATGACCAGCTACTGTTGCTGCCGTTATTATCTTGTGCAAGAACACGAACTTCATGGGTTGAAATGTTTTCCCAAGAATGACTCATTGCTACCGAGGTATTGGAAGGAATAAACTCGCTCCAATCACTTATCGTTCCATCACCCCAGTCAAATTGTAATCGTACACGATTTCCATCAGAATCAAATGATGCACTTGTGTAGCTATACACAACCCCACGTTCAATGGATGTTGGTCCAGAAGGTTTTAGTGGAGAATTTGGTGGAATGTTTTGTATTGCCTCAGGAGATATAGATCCACCGCTGCCACCAGAAGGATTTCCTCCGTAACTCTCGGTGTTGGTAGTAAACATAAACGAGCTATTAGTCCACTGACCACTTCCAATATCCTTACATGAGACAATCCAATCATATGTTGTTGAATGACTCAATCCAGAAATACTACATAATTTCGAACCATTATGTTGATTTATTCCTGTAGCACTACCAACATTTGGGTTTGTCGTAATACTCCAATTAAACGCATTGCCTTCTGGGTCTTGAATGATTAACGAAAGAGAAGATGTGCCAATGGAAATATCAGTAGAACCATCTGCTGGTGTTATCGCGGAAAACTCTGGTGGCTGATTTTCTCCAAGAACGGTCACGTTTCCATCGGACGCACTACTCGTTATGTATCCAGATTCATCAGTAATACCAACATCATACAAATGAATAATCGAGGTTCCTGAACGTGATTTTGCGGTAAAGGAAATAATCACAAAGGAACCAGGACTTGAGATAAGATCGGGCCCAATAATCAAATCATATATGTTAATTATCGTACCAGCTACGTTGCTAATAATTCCAGCATTAAAAAAAGTAGTATAACCATGAAAAATATTTCCCTCAATAACAGAGTTTGCCTGTAGCAAGGATGGATTAAACGAGACCTTCAGCTCAAACGATTTAATCGGTTGACCAGGCGTACACGATACATTGACGGTGAACGTCTGACCAGCGGATACTGTCTGACTTGAAGAAGTAATTTGTACTATTGTTGTTTCAGAGGCTTGAGTCGAAATTGTTGCAGAGCCAATACATAACGAAAGAACAAAAAGAATACATATTATAGAAGTAAATTTTCCTTTTTTTATTATGGCCATGGTTTTTTTCTGCACGCTATATCCACCACGATTGACCATAATGATTTGAAGTCAGAATCAAATCTAACACATTAATGACTCCGTTGTTGTCTACATCTTCACGAACCCAACCATTGGTCCCTGCTTCACCGTAATGAACTGATAAAAGCACTTGGTCAAGAATCGTACATCTTCCATCATTATTAATGTCCCAGTTTGGAGGTAAGGAGAATTCAGTTGTAGTGGAGCTCACTTCATTGTTACTGGTATCATCTGCCCAAATTTGATAGCTGTAATTTCCCGAAAGAGTTAAAGTTGTACGGTAGTAATACAAAGATGTACCTGGTCTGTGTTGCATTGATAAACTTGTAGTCGTATATCCAGATTTGGTTAGACGGAGAATCACTTCATGTACTGCAACGTTATCCGTGACTTTACAAGTAATGTTTTCCCAGCCGATTTCTATATCAAGCGGAGTTGAGGAAAGTAAAACTATGTTTGATATTTGAGGGGGGGTGGTATCACCTCCACTAGTAATATATTCATAGGTACCAATATCATATCCACCTCCTTGTGGTCTTGCATTGCCATCAAAATCAGTTAGTGGTACAAGAGTAGCT
>Ga0315285_10004356_pt1 | contig 14669 bp, 11 predicted proteins | sample YL17G09_36_MG_FD_203698 | JGI IMG/M metagenome (GOLD analysis project Ga0315285, IMG submission 203698) | Sediment microbial communities from Yellowstone Lake, YNP, Wyoming, USA - YL17G09_36 | ecosystem: Environmental > Aquatic > Freshwater > Lake > Sediment | place: USA: Wyoming | collected...
TCTCAATGGCATGGGGGGATACGGCGTTGACATTGATTCCAAAGGGGGCCAATTGTCTTGCCAAGGTTTTTGTGAGAGCATCTATCCCCGCCTTTGAAGACCCGTACCCGGGCGCAGAGGTGATATCCCCCATCTTTCCTGCGATCGAAGAAACATTTATAATTTTCCCATAGCCTTGTTGTTTCATGGTTTCGACCACTGCCTTACAGCAATTGAAAGTTCCCTTGAGATTGACTTCGATGACCCTATCCCATTCCTCCTCCGTGACCGTTTCAATCGTTCCCCTTCTGATGATTCCAGCATTGTTGACCAGGATATCGATTCGACCAAATCTCTTACGAACCTGATCTACCATCCCATTCACTTCGGAACTTTTCGTTATATCACATGGGATGAGCATGGCCTCCTTATTTTCTTTCCCCATATCCTTCTTTAGTATTTCCAATCTTTCCCTATCGGAATCGATGATAGCAACCTTTGCCCCTTCCCGGAGAAACGTTAATGCAATCGCTTTTCCAATGCCTCTCGCTGCTCCTGTGACGATGGCCACTCGATTCTTGAACTTCATTTCTTACCCCGAATTACCTATAAAATAACTTCCAAATCCCCCCCAACCCCCCTTTTCTAAAGGGGGGCGAGGGGGGAAGATGCACGTCCACCCCCACCTTAGTCCTCCCCCGTCAAGGGGGAGGATAATCGTTGGTAATTTTCATCGTTCGCGGGTGACGCACCGTCATGGAGAATTACTTCCCAAACATTAAATTTGGTATAAACAATGTAAGACCCGGGAAGGCAATCACAACTGCAATACAAACGATTGTAGCTATAAAAAATGATAATGATTCTTTAACATAATCCTGTATAGAACATTCTAAGATACTACAACCTGCATACATCGCGGAACCCACAGGCGGGGTCATATTACCCATCGTAATGGTCAAAACAAAAACGAGCCCAAAATGTACAGGATCAAAACCTACCTTTGTTGCAACTGGAAGAAATATAGGAGTCAGCATCAGTATCAGTACGGAGCCGTCTACAAACATGCCAGCAATGATAAGGAATATACAAATAATCGAGAGCAAAATATATGGACTATCACCGCTGATTGCAAGTAATAAATTAGCGATCACTTCTGGAATCCTATCCCATATAAGGCCATAGGTAAATATGGCTGACAAAGCAAGTAAATACATCACTGCACCCACATCCGAAGTGCTCGACCTGGTTACTTCTTTAAATCCATCCCATGTAAGATCTCTATGAGCAAATACTCCTACAAAAAAGGCATAAACGACTGCGAAAGAGCCGATTTCTGAAGGAGTGAAGAGGCCTGCCCGTAATCCGAAAAGCAGAACAAACGGAAATAATAATGCCCAAAAGCTGCTGGCGGTTGTCGTTGCAATCTCTTTTAGGCTCGGAAATTTTTTTCTTGAAGGTTCGAATCTTTTTATCCTTGCATCAACTGCTACTGCAAACATATATAAGATGGTCAACACAATCCCTGGTCCGATGCCGCCCGCAAAAAGTCGTCCTATGGAAACCTGACCAACCGTGCCGTACAGGATAAATCCAATACCCGGAGGGATGATCGGAGTAATGAGTGATGTCCAGACGTTTACAGCAACCGTATAACCTTTTGAGTAACCTCTCCTGATCATCTCCGGGCCTAACATACGGCATTCCATAGCGGTATCAGCAATACATGAACCTGAAACTCCTCCCATCAGAGTGGAGAGAAGAACATTTACCTGAGCCAAACTGCCGCGCATATGTCCGACAAGGACATTGGATAGGTCTAAGAGTCTTCGAGTGATACCCGCTCCATTCATCAGGTTGCCTGCAAGGATAAACATCGGAACTGCCAGCAACGCAAAGTTTTGTGCTTGGGAAACGGTAAGCTGTATGGGGATGGTAATAGGCAGATTAGGGTTCTGCAGAAAAAAGATAAACCCTGATATTCCTATCGCAAAAGCGACAGGCATTCCTGTGAGAAGGAATAATATAAATGCACACATTACTAACAGCATTTTAAAAATCCCCCTTACTCCCACCCACCCCTGCCCTTAAGGGGGGAGGGTTAGGGTGGGGGTGATACGTTCTTCGTCTATAATGGATCCCCGATAGCTGTTTTAGCGTTATTTTGTGTAAAATCCCTCTTTATCTTTAAAATTCCAGTCATTAACAGGAAAATGGCTCCGATTGGGAGACTGAGAGTAACCCATGTGTAGCTGAAGTTGGGTATTCCCTGAAATGTTCTTTCTCTGCTCGTGTAGGAAAGCGACAGGCCAAAAAATATGAGGTATACCGAGAATCCCATTATAACAATATAATTGAACATTTCAAAATAACGCCTAAACTTCTCTGGGAATAATTTTACAAATACATCTACGCACATCAGTTTGTTTTCTCTCCAGGCAATATCACCGCTAAAAAAGCAAGACCAGGCAAAAAGGCATGTACTTAAATCTATGGCCCAGTTAATTGGATACTTCAATAATCTGGCAATACCGGCTGCAAATATCAGTATCACCATTCCCCAAAGAGTTATTCGAGCTACAAAAGCCTCAACTTCACAAATATCCCCATATAACTTTTTCATAATTTACCCTCATGAACCATGGAGAACTACTAACTATTATCCTCCCCCTTGATGGGGGAGGATTGAGGTGGGGGTGGACATGGTATTTTCCCCCTCACCCCCGCCCTCTCCCACCAGGGGAGAGGGGATAATCGGTTTATTTTCTATGCAATTGCTCTACAGGATGTGGAGCGCATAAACCGGCCCCTCAATTAGTGGAGGGACCGGTTTATACACCATTCCTACTTCTTTCCGATTTCCTTAAAGACTTTGTCCTTTACATCAGCAATCTTCAAAACCTCATAAGCCTTTTCTCCAGCCTTTTTGAAAGCGGCGATATTAACATCTTCTACCACGATCATCCCTCTTTTTATCAGATCCGCCTTGACTTCTTTCTCAAGTTTCTCCATGATGAGCTTAGAGGTTTCGATCCCGGCCTTATCACATTCCTCAACAAGAATTTTTTGGTAGTCAGGAGGCAAACTATTAAACCACTTCGAGCTGATGGCCTCATAATTAACAAGCATGATATGTCTTGACTCGCTTACGTACTTAAGAACCTCATAGAAACGTCCAGCGGGTATGTTGTTATAGACCAGTTCAACTCCATCCATAACTTTTGACTGAAGAGCCGGGTACATTTCTCCGAATGCAAGAGCGACAGGGGTTGCACCGAGGGCGCGTATAGACTCCTGCCATATGGGCGCAGGAGGGGTTCTGATCCGAAGACCCTTTAAGTCTTCCGGGGTTCGGATCGGCTTATTCGTAAAAAAATGTCTATAACCCTGGACCCAGCTAAAGGATAGAATTTTTAAACCATATTTGTTGGCCAGGTCGTCAAGAAAACCCTTTACTGTTGGTGATTTCGTGAGTTTTGCTACTTCCTCAAGATTCTCAGCAAAATATGGGCCATTCATAATAGCTATCCCGGGAACATAATTACCCATCCGGGCTGAGTCGGTATTCTGCCCTATATTTGCGCCCGCCCTTATCTGCTCAATGATGTCTTCTTCAACACCTAGCTGGGCACTGTGGAAGACCTCAATTTTAAGACCGCCTTTTGTTTTTTCCTCAACGCTTTTTGCCCATTTCGTAAATCCCAGGTGATAAGGCTCTGATGCACCCAATACGTGGTTAAATTTTAAGACATACTTCTGCTGTGCAAGCGCCGGTGTCCCATAGAAAACTATTGCCAAGAGTAAAACCATAAACATAGCTACCATCGTAGAAAACTTTTTTAAGCTTTTCATACAGACCCTCCTTTTCTTTTCTTCCTCTCTCTTTTAAGGCTCAAAGCTGAGAATTCAATCTTTATAAATCCACATTCCGCAATCCGCATTCCGAAATTTCTAAATCACCTCCCTTCTTAATAACGTTTACGACCGTTTGAACAAAATTACTTGGTTTTGCTCCCGCTAAAACCCAATCTATGCGAGATCTTGAAGGCCGTCTCCATCACCTCCTTTTTCAAACTTTCCTGAATAACCTTTTTGGTGACTCGAAAGGCGGGGGCTGAGATACTGATCGCAGCCACCACTTTGGCCATCTCGTTATATATGGGAGCGGCCACGCACCGAATGCCTCTCTCATTCTCCTCATCGTCGATAGCATATCCCTGGGTTCGCACCGCTTTTAAATGTTCTTTCAACTGGATAGGATCGGTAATGGTATTCTCCGTTCTCTTCGGAAGACCTTTCTCTTTAATAAGGCCATTCAGTTCCTCTTCAGGCAGATGAGACAGAAGTACCTTGCCTACGGCAGAGCTATGGGCAGGATTTCGAAGGCCGACCCTGGAGGCCATCCTCAAACCGCTGGGATTATGATCGAGTTCCACCTTATCGATATAGACGATCTCACCCCGGTCAAGGAAGACCATGTGGATTGTCTCCTTTGTTCTTTCTGCGAGGTCTCTGAGGAACGGTTCGGCCTCTTTCCGGAGATCGAGTTGGCTGAGGAGAAGGTTGCCCAGTTCCACCAATTTGAAACCAAGAAAGTAGTTTCTCGTTTTAGAATCTTGTCGAACATATCCGAAATAGGATAGAGAAGAGAGGAGACGATGGGTCGTTCCTTTTGGAAGTTTGATTTTGGTAGAGAGATCTCGGATGCTAATTCCTTGAGGGCTTTGTCCCAATATATCAAGGATCAAGGAGGTTCTCTCGATTGTTTGAACCAGATTATTTGGCTTCGATCCTTGGGGAGTCGGCATAATGTAGAGTTTCGTAATACGAAATGTTGTTCCATTATCTTATAATTTTCAAAAATTCTGTCAAGTGTTTTTTTCTGCTTTTTTAGGTGATAAAAAGCTTGCTAAAAGAAAGCCGAGGAAGATATATTATTTTCAAAAATGAAATTTGGGCCTAAGATTTTTAAATGGACGGAGGAGGAACGTCATGTCTAAGCAAAGAGCAAAAGGAAAGGCCAAAGAGTTTGATTTCTTTTTAGAAGAGGCTAAGAAACTCGGAGCCCTTGAGGCAAAGATCATCAGTTCTGATAAGGTAGTGATTGAAGATCGTGTGCTGCTCAAATGTCGAACAGGATGCGACTCTTACGGGAAAAAATTTGTCTGTCCTCCATTTACGCCAACACCTGATGAATTCAGAAAGATGTTGAAGGAGTATAGAAAAGTCCTCATCGTTAAATTTCCGGCTGGAGCTGAAGCCGAAGACGATGTTGGCAGAAGTCTTCAAAAGAATCAATGTTCCCCTGAAATCCTTCCGGATCTTAGAGAACGGACGAATAAATTCTTTGATGTGTGGAATGCCGATAAAAGACGTATCCTTTTGGCCATACTTCAATTGGAGAAGACGGCGTTTAATCGGGGTTACACACTGGCCCTATCCTTAACAGCAGGCTCCTGTACCCTCTGTGCAAAGTGCAACATGGAAGCCACGTGCACCCATCCCACCATGGCTCGATATCCTGAGCATGCCTTGGGAGTGAATGTGAAGAAGACACTGAAAAAAGCAGGGATGTCAATCAAATTTCCCTTCGAGAGACATCCAGAGGGCATTGGGATGTTACTCATTGATTAGTCCGGATGCATTCTCATGAGGTTTCCTGACTAATATTCGACTTGACAGGCGCTGTCAGGTAAAGCCCTGACTAACAAATACACCCACTACTGTTTACTTTTGAGTCGGAATGTAAAGCGGGGATTATTGGTCGAAATGTTGAATATACAACCTGGTGGACTCGTGAGCTTACATAGGAATCGATCGGGTAATCGGGATCGGCATAGAAGGAATCAGCGAATGAAATCTGAGAATCTGAATAATCCCTCAATCCTAAGAACTCGGTCATCAGAGACATAAGCTAACACTCCGCACCCAATCTGGCAGATCCCGCAAGTCGTTCTGATCATCCTTTCCTTCATCTTTTCATTCCCTTTCGGTTTAGACGAGATGGTCCAATTTGAAGAGCCTCGCAGCATTTTTCCAGAGAATCTTCTCAGTATCCTCTTCCGGAAGACCCAAATCCTTTATAAAACCAACGACCCTCTCTGGTCCTCCGATAGGATGAGCATAATCTGTACCCATAAGGATATGGTCAGGCCCCAGAAACTCCAAGGCGCATTTCATTGCAGGAAGATGGAACGAGATCGCATCAACATATACATTCTTCTTATAATACTCAGAAGGCAACTGTTGAAGAGAAAAGCCATGGTCCTTTGAGTAGCTCTTAAAGGAGTCATCAATCCTTCCGACCAAATAGGGAAACACACCACCGAGATGGGCATGGATAATCTTTAATTGAGGAAAGCTTTCCAGGATGCCATGAAAAATCAATCCTGTAACCGCCATTGTCGTATCCAGGATAAAGCCGAAGAGCGGCAATGGCATACTTGCCTTTTTCATTGCATCTGTTGTGACAGGAGGAGCCGGGTGAATAAAGAGCGGCATTTCATATGCCTCCGCCGCCTCATAGATCGGTAAGAATTTGGGCGAGTATATAGGCATTCCCTTGATATTAGAAAAAATGATAACTCCTTTTACACCAAGCTCCTTATATGCTCGCTCTAATTCCTTTACAGACTCTTTCACATCTTGAAGAGGCAAAGTCGCATAGGCATAAAGGCGGCCTCTGTATTTTTCACACACGGTGGCAAGGTAATCATTCACCTTCTTTGCCCAGACAACGCCTTCTTTGGCTGGTATGAGCTCCACGCTTGGCGTTGTGAGACTTACGATCTGGAGATCGATTCCATATTCATCCAGATCTTTCATCCGCGCTTCAGGATCATAGTGGCCTGCCCTGTTCACAGTGGCCAAGCGCGCACCTTTATAATAAAAGACCATATTGGTAGGCCCTATACGCTTCAGGGTTGGAGAACCCTTCCTCCCTTCGAGATAGTCCATCCATTCCTTAGGATAAAGATGATTATGAATATCGATCGCTTTCATAAATTGACCTCCTTAATCTTTCTCTCTCCAGTCTGCCAGCCCAGCAGCCGATGGAATCTTGCTCCGAGCTCGGGTAGTCATGACATGCATAGAGATGAGTATTCCAAGAAGCAAATAACCGATGATATCCGTGACCCAGTAGGGATAGATCAGCAAAAGGCCTGTGATTAAGAAGCCTATTCGTAGAATCCAGCCTAGAGCTTGAAAGAGATGCCCCTGGAATGCAATGGCCACACAACTGATTGCAATAAAAGATGTGAATACTCTGAGAAGGATCATGCCCAACTGTCCCATGAGGAGCACCTCTGTGCTGTAAACAAAGAGATAGGGAACTAAGAAGACAGGTAACGAGAACCAGAAGGCAAGGTTTGTCGTCCTCACAGGATCTGTGCCTGCCAGGCCTGCTGCAGCAAAAGAGGTGGGAGCCACAGGAGGGCTGATATTGCCGAGGGTTCCAAAAAAGAAGACGAAGAGATGGGCTGCCATCGGATGGACACCTGCTTTGATGAGTGCAGGGGCTGCTAAGACGGCTAGGATCAGATAACACGTAACAGGTGGAAGGGGAAGTCCAAGGATGAGGGAAGCGATCATCGTCAGAACCAGAAGGAGAATGACACTTCCACCTGCCAGGGTGATGAGAATATCAGAAAAACGCTCACCCAGTCCTGCCATACTGATCGTACCTGTGATAAGTCCAGCAGAAGCACAACAGGCAGCTACGATGAGGGCTCCCTTCGACCCTCTTTCGAGGGCGGAGGCAATCTGTCGAAGACCCATTCTTGTCCGATGACGCACCTGACTTGCCAGAATGCAGGCCACAGCGGCCCAGAAAGCTGCCCTCGGCGGCGTGCTCATCTTGATGGCAAGGAAATAGATGAGGACTCCTATGGGAATGAGCATATGTCCTTTCTCTCTGAAGAGGGTTCTCAGGTTAGGAAGTTCAGCCCTTGGGAATCCTCGAAGTCTCAACTTGACTGCCTGCAGCTCAACAACCATATATAATGTTGCATAGAAAAGAAGAGCCGGTATAATGGCTGCTTTCACCACATCTAAGTAAGTTCCACCGATCATTTCAGGAATGATAAAGGCTGCTGCTCCCATGACCGGAGGCATAATCATCGAACCTGTCGAACCAACAGCCTCTATGGCAGCAGCAACCTCCGGCCGGTATCCTCCCTTCTTCATAAGGGGAATGGTGAAGACACCCACTGCTGCGACGTTGGCTACCTGACTCCCCGTGATCATTCCGAAGAGGCAACTTCCCAGGACAGCCGCTTTTGCAGGTCCGCCTCTGTACTTCCCAAACAAAGCCATGCCCGTGTCCATGAAGAGCGGCCCTGTCCCCGAAACCTCTAAAAATGCACCGAAGATAATAAAAACGACGATCACCGTAGCCGAGACCGCAAGGGCAGGCCCAAGAATCCCGTCGGTGCTGAAGAAAGTAAAATTGATGACTTGCTCAAAGGTAAAGCCTGTATGGGCTAAATAGAAAGGGAGATGAGTACCAAAGGTGAGATATACAAATCCGACGAAGCAGATGATCACAATGGCCCAGCCGATCACCCGCCGTGTTGCTTCAAGAACGAGGAGAATGGCCAAAAAGCTGCAAAAAGAGTCAAGGAAATTGGGGATTCCAGTACGGAAGCTGAGGTTCTCATACTCGATAAACACATAGATTCCGATGAAGAAGGAGAGCATGAGAAAAGAGATATCAATGATGGTGATAGGCCGGTGTTCGTCAGCCACTTTCACCTCCCCTGCTTCGTCGCTCTTTGCCTTAAACGGGAAGAGGAGAAAGATGAGAGCGAGAGCGAAGGAGAGATGGATGGTCCGCTGCTGAACACCAGGGAGTTGGCGGACACCGGCAGTATACATATGGAAAAGTGCCATTGCAAGGGCAATGACAAAGATGAGGATACGGCGTGTTCCCCACCTCCTTCCCCTTTTCTCAGTGGGAGTAGTGGTTTGGGGATCAGATTTCATGATTGGACAAATCCTTCGAACACTATTTCATCACACCGATCTCTTTAAGATACTTCTCTGCACCCGGATGAAAGGGGACCGGAACACCTTTCATCGCGTCCTCTGCGGTCATATCCTTTGCGGACTGGTGGATGGCGTAGTAGTCTGCCTTGTGGTCGAAGAGGTTCTTAAGAAGTTTATAGACGAAATCGGTGCTTACACCCGAAAGGGTGAAGAGAGCGGTTGTGAACCCATAGATGAGCGTGTCTTGCTCCAAGCCCTTATAAGATTTTGCCTTTACCACAGTCCCGTAATAGTATGGATGTTCAGCCATCACCTTCTTCAGAATCTTTTCGTCTATAGGGACGATCCGGACATCATGTCTCATGGCGAGCTCGGTATAGATGGCAATGGGATACCCGCCACCGACAAAGCCGCCGTCGAGACTCTCGTCCTGAATTCCTTCAATGCTCTCTCTGTATGTGTAGTAATAGGGTTTGAAATCATTCTTTGCCACACCAGAGTATTCGAGGAAGAGAAGGGCGCTGGTGGCAACGGTGCTGCCCGGACCGCCGATGCCGATCCTTTTACCCTTCACGTCGGCAAAAGATTTGATGGGAGACTTAGCCGGAACGACAAGATACATGTCTGAAGCATTAACAAAGACGGCTGCTCGGAGCTCGGGGAAGGGTTTGCTTGCATATACCTCAAGACCTTTAAAGGCCTTCCAGGCATCAGGAGTTCCGAAGATTGCAAAGCAGGGCTTCTTCGCAGCCTCCCGGCTCATCATCCGCCTCACCATGTCCATCGTCCCTGTGGTCGCCTCATGGACAAGGTGAGCATCGGTAAGATACTTATTCGTCACACTCACAATGCCTGCTCCGAGGACATAGGCCGTCCCACCCACAGGAGGAGTATAAAGAGGAATGAGTTCAGCTGCAGATGCGGGTAAGATAAAAAAGATGATTATTAAAGCCAATGGACCAATAATAGAGAGTATTGACTTCGTTCGTTTCATTTTTCTCCCTCCTTTCTCATTTTTGCCTCTTTGTAGAGGATCATCATTGGAAGCGGAATTCTCAGCTTAATCGCTCCTTTCGTTGGGCAAGCCTCAACACAGGCATTACAGTGCCAGCACTCCTCCGGATAGGTGATCTGCGGCACTTCAGTCTTTTTTGAACCGAAAAAGACGTCGCACTGACAAGCCTCTGCACATTGACCACAGCGTTTACATCTCTTGCTCACGATGACAGGTGGCATTTCTCCTACTTCCTTGCTTGCCTCCACTCGAGGACAGGCCCCTTCTCCGTCTTCTTCACTACAAGCAACTTCTCTAACAAAGGATTGGTAAAAGGGTAATCTACTCGGATGTGCTTACCCCTCGTCTCCTTCCTTTCTCTCGCCGTCGTGAATATAAGTTCTCCGATTTCAATCATATTGAGAACTTCAAGGCATCGCATCAGCTCATGGGAATTTCTGGCAATCATTGACTTCTCAGCCTTCTTCTTCAGCCTCAACAAGGCTCGTTGTCCTGCCTCAAGCAGAGTTTCTGAGCGAACGAGGCCTGCATAATCCCACATGATCTGCTGAAGGGCGATGTTCGTCTCCTTCCAGTCCGGCCCTTCCATTCTATTCCGTAGCTCTGAGAATAGCGGCTCATTCTCCTTTGACTGCGTTTCGACGCTCGACTCTATGAAATCGTGGCTCCTCGCATAAGCCGCACCATTCTCCCCAGCGATCCAGCCGAATACGGCTGCACCTGAGATACCGCCAAAGAATTCATCGCCAGCAGCATAGAGGCCACTGATTGAAGTCTCTGCCCGTTCGTTATAGTAAATTCCTCCTCTCGGGAAGAGTTCATATTCATAGGTCCAGAATTCGATGGGGTCTTTACTGATGTCGATCCTTTCCTCCTTCAAGTAGTTCAAGAGAGAAATATTCCCTTCATTTCTCATCCAGTGGAGCATATATTTAAATTCTTCATCCGAAAGGCCATGACAATCCATATAGACAGGACCTTTCCCAGATTTCTTAAAGTCGATAAATATGTCCTGATAAATATCGACAACAGGATCTCCATACTTATTGTCAGGTTTGGTCACAAATGGCCCAACAGGTTTGCCTGAAGGGTCTCTTAAGACCCCTGCCCAGGTTGCTTTCCCAGCCCTCGCAAAATACTTAGGGCCGCACCGGATCAGAGGGATCTCTATGCTTGCCAGTTCTGCACCTGCCCGAAAGGCCATGGTTCGGCCATCCCCTACACAGACCGGAGAGAGACGTGTGTTGAACATCCATGCCGGTGTTGAGGCTGGGTACAACCTCATCACCGACCCTGTCCCCAACACAACACTTTTGGATCGAATGATAAAAATCTCATCTTCCCTTGTATTAATCCCTATGGCTCCACACACTCCACCTTCATCGTAGAACAGGTTGAAGCACATCACCCTGTTGAGTATCGTTACCTTCCTTTTGAGTGCTTGCTGAGTGAGGATCTTCTTCTGATTGGCTCCGGCATAATGGAGATTCATCAGAATATACCCAGGCAAGGCATGGCCTGCAAATTCATACTGCCCCTTGTACTTCATAGGGATGCCCCAGTTATCCCATAGCTTCACGGTCTCAAAGGAATTTTCAAGCCATGTCCTGATAAAAGAGCGATTTCTTAATCCCCCTTGTTGTCCACGCTGGAATTCGTCGATCATCGGCTCGACATCCGGGCCATGAACCTCAGGGATGTAGCACATGAAATGGTCATTCCCAAGCCCACCGGAGCCGCTGTAGAGCGTATTTGCCTTTTCAACGACCAATACCCTGCTGCCACATTCCGCTGCCCTGATGGCAGCCATCAAACCCGCAATGCCCCCACCGATGCACAAAACATCCGTCTCGATTCTCTTCGTTTTTAACCTGATCCCTTTCATCTTGAACGAGTTTAACAAATATATGAGTGATGTCAAGTTGAATCACTACATTGAAAAGGAGAAATTTGATAAGAATTTGTTTTTGAATGAGTTGAATATATGAAAAACGAAAATTTTGCGAAAATTTTGGGGTCAAATCTTTATCCTTGACTAAGTTGCTTTCCTGCGTTTTCAACAGCAATTTTGCAAAGTAAAGAAAAAAGATTTGATAATCATATAAAACAGTTTCGGGGGCAGGTCTTGTATTGTGATGTTTTAGAATTAGCCCCATTATTCAATGATTCTTTTGATCTCAATATCAAGATTAAAGACCCCCGCGACATCAATTAGGTGAGCCAATCAAGATCGAGTTCAGCAAGTTTTGCTTTTTTCGGGATCCCAGTTTCTGGATCCCAGCCCATCATCTCGTAGTAAGTTTCTATTGCTTTGGAAAATTGTTCTTTGTCAATCTTTTTTCCTTTTAAAGTTCCTCCTTCCATGGGTTGGAAGAAGCGATCGGGTAAGGTGTCATCTCGGGCCGTCAACCCCTCCCGGAGATTGAATATCCTGGCCATGTTGGCATGCCTCTCAGCCACTTTGAAAAGATCAAAAAGACTCGTTTCCCATCCCGTGACCGCTTTCACATAATCCACGATCCCGTTGAGGGTTTGAGGTCCCATAGGCTTAGCTGTAAATGCACAGATTCCGAGGGAATTGAGCAGATTCCAGTATTGCTGGAGGTAAACGAAGATCCTAATCTTTTGAGGTCCTAAGTCAAAAACATCGACAGGTTCGAAGATTCCCAAAGGTCTGAGCAGGGAAATACCTGCCTCGGTTGCCCAAAAAGGATCATGGGGATATTCCATATGGTCAGGACCGGTTGCAGAGACAGCATAGCCAAGGCCAACCCCGACTTTTCCCCTCGGTTCATGAAAGGGAATGGGCATTCCCTTCACATGCATGGCAAAACGTTCTGCCCCTTTCCCAAATTTCTCTGCCGCCGGACAGATCCCCTCTGCAAGAGTATCTCCAAGGCCCTCGCGTTTTCCAATCATTTCGACCATTCTCATCATAGCTTCCACATTGCCAAACCGGAGCTCAAGGCCACCCGTGTCGCCTTTGGTGAGAATACCCTTCTCGTAACATTCCATGGCGAAGGAGATCAGACCACCCATTGAGATCGTATCCAGACCATAGGCATTGCAGAGCTGATTGGCCTTTGAGATAGCCTTTAAATCGGCAATGCCACACATGGAACCAAAGGCAGCCACGGTTTCATACTCCGGCCCTCCATAAATGGGTTCCACAAAGTATGGCTCCCCTACTTGAACCTCCCGTTTACATCGAACGAAGCATCCATAACATGTCCCCCGTCGGACCAAAATGGTCTTTGACATGGTCTCGCCGCTGATGACATCGGCTTCCGCAAAAGAACCTTCCCGGAAATTGAGGGTAGGTAGGATCCCTTGTTCGCTCAACATGGTGGTGACGCGAGATGTTCCTAAATTCCCAATGCTGAAATAGGGTTCCTCATATGTATCCTTGAGCCACTTGGTCAGCCTCCTGACGGCCTCCTCATCGGCCACTTCCATCCTCTTTGTTCCCCTCACAGCAACGGCCTTGAGGTTTTTCGATCCCATCACTGCGCCCAATCCTGTCCTACCATTGGCATGTTTGAGCTCGTTGAGAATACAGGAAACCCTCACCAACTTTTCGCCAGCCGGTCCGATCAAGGCAATCCGAATCCTTTCGTCTCCCAGTTCCTTTCGGATCTCCTCCTGGGTCTCTTTGGAATACTTTCCCCAAAGTTGGCTGGCATCACGAATCTCAGCTTCACCATCATGGATCCAGAGATAGACAGGTCTGTTTGCCCTTCCCTTGATGACAATGGCATCGAATCCAGCAAATTTTAATTCAGGGATCCACCAACCTCCTGCCTCTGCTTCTCCAAAGGCACCGGTTAACGGGGATTTCGCTGCCACAGAAAAGCGGCTCAATCCGGCAGCGGGTGTCCCAGAGATCACCGATCCCGCAAATACCAGGATATTTTCAGGTCCCAAGGGATCTGAGTTTGGTTTCAATTCTTTCAGGAGATAATATAAGGCAAGGGTTCCTCCTCCAAGATAGCGGCAGTATAAGATTTCCTGGGGTTCCTCTACATCGATGGATTCTCTTTCTAAATCGACCCTTAATATCTTTCCATTGTACCCCTTCGGCATGGCTTTCCTCCTCTAATCCCCCCTCGCCCCCCTTTAGTAAAGGGGGGGTGGGGGGATTAGAAAGTTATTTTTTATTTAATACCAGAATGAAGATGGAATCGTCAATTAAAAGATTAGCTGTTGTTCAACAGTAGAAATAATTATGCAAAAAATCTAATCTTTGTTATTATAAGGCGAAATTTGGGATACCCGGGAAAGGAGGATAATCGATGTCCTATTCAATCGAACATGTCAGCATCCGATGTCGGAATCTTGAAACTTCTATCGATTATTTTCGACAAATGTTTGATGCGGAGGTGATCCTGAGGCGAGAGCCGGACAAGACGAGGAGAATCGTTTTTCTTCGTATCGGCGACAGCATGCTTGAGCTCATGGAGATGGGTCCGGCATCGGAGCCTGCGGAGCCCATGAAGCACTTTGGTTTCCATCATATCGGGATCAAAACTGATGATTTCGAATCTGCTTATAAAAATCTTCAGGCTAAGGGAGTCGAATTCCTCGGTGAACCGTTCGAACCAACCCGTGGGATTCGTTTGGTTTTCCTGAGGGAACCCAATGGAGCTGTCATCGAGTTGGTATATAGAGATCCTAAGGTTTTTCAAGA
>Ga0315285_10004359_pt1 | contig 14668 bp, 10 predicted proteins | sample YL17G09_36_MG_FD_203698 | JGI IMG/M metagenome (GOLD analysis project Ga0315285, IMG submission 203698) | Sediment microbial communities from Yellowstone Lake, YNP, Wyoming, USA - YL17G09_36 | ecosystem: Environmental > Aquatic > Freshwater > Lake > Sediment | place: USA: Wyoming | collected...
CGTACTAGAGATGTGGTACGAGCTAATGCCTAGCCAGCTTACGACAACCGATAAGGCTGGCCGCATTACCAACATTGGAACGCTAGATGTAACTCTTTCTAGTCTTCCAAGTACACTTCAAGTCGGAGCGCTTGCCGACATTGTAGCTGGTGTCTCTGGTTGCTCGACTAAGGCTATTGACCTTACCGTGACCAACATTGCTGGAACGACCGTCCACCTATCGTCTTTGCCAAGTGATCTTAAAGTCGGCGACTACGTTACGGCGGCTGGTTATTCTCCCGTGATGCAGCTTCCCGACGAGTGCTATCCTTACCTAGAAACCGAAACTTGCTACAGGCTTCTACAGTCTATCTCTGACTATGAAGGTGCTAAGTTTCTACAAGCTGATATCGAAGTAGAGCTGAAGAACCTAAAAATGTTGTTAGAGCCTCGTATCCAAGGTGAAGCAACCAAGATCATTCCCAGGATGGGACTTGCTCGCGGTGCACGTAGTCGTTGGAAATGGGGCTTTCTGAGGTAGGTAGTGCCAACTAAATTTATCGAGATCAAAAAGTTTCTAGGAATATTTCAGCAACAAAACAGCTTCTCGACTCCGGACGGCGCTCTTGAGGAAGCTGATAACGTCGCTATCACCAAAGACGACCGGATTATTAAGCGTCGCGGCGTTTATAGTTGGTACGCTGGTGGTGTTCCCAATATTTTAAACAACATCTATCCATACCAAAACACGATTGTTGCGGTATGCGAAGATAAGCTTCTTCATTTCTTTGAAACGGGAACCGCACCTAATAAAGTGGGATCGCCTACGACTAACGTCGGCACTATATCTAGCCCAAATACGCTTCAGTCTAGGTTTGTTGAAAGTAACAATAACCTTTACTTCACCACAAGCAATGGACCGCTCAAGCTGACCTCGTTTGATAGCGCCATTAGGGACTCAGGCGCTTATCCTGGCCTTGATATGACGGCAGAGCTACTAGCATCTAGCGGCGTGATTAACGGCAACGTCCAGGTAGCTTGGCGCGTAGTCTACGGCTACAGGGACGCCAATAGTAACCTGATTCTTGGTGCTCCTAGCGATATTGTAACTGTGACCAATCCAAAGATCATCGGAGCTTCCTGGACTCGCACAAAACCAGCTGCCAATTACATTGTTACAGTAACCAGTAACAACCATAACCTTGCCAATGGCATGCGCGTTTTTATCAGTAACGCCGAAGGAACAAACGTTGTTACCGAAGGCTTTTATACCATTACGGTTACAGGCCCAAACACATTTACATTTGTTGAAGGGAGCGTAGTTGATGTATCGGTGCATACTCTCGACTATTCGGCAGCTAGGGCAGCACGTCTTGAGTTTTCTGTACCTTCGGAAATTGAAGCCACTACCCAAAGTTATTTTTATCAAGTCTACCGGACTAGCCAGTCAGTCGGAGATAGCGCGACTCCTACGCCAAACTTCAAGCTTGTCGATGAAAGAAGACTGACACAAGGAGAGATTGACGCTGGCTTTGTTATTTACTCCGACGATACCGACGACATCTTGCTAGGCGCAGAGCTTTACACCAATCCCAACTCCAGAGAGGGCGAGCTACAGGCTAACTACCGTCCGCCTAATTGCCAGGACGTAGGGATATTTAAAAACCACGTTATCTATGCCAACTGCACCACCAGGCACCTTATTGATCTGTCGGTAGTTGATACCGACAATACTACAATTCAAGAAGGTGACGGCATCACGGTGAAAGTTGGAGCGGTAGAGCGCAGCTACGTCGCTAGAAAAGGCATCGGTAACCAAACGGTCGATGCAGCGGCCACAGTCGCAACTGGCACTGCCACAGTAACCTACGCAGCACACGGCTTTCTTACAGGCTACAAGATTCAGGTAATATCTAGCACCAGCTCTATCCCTATTGCTGAGTATGCGGTTACAAAGATAGACGCCAACACGTTCACTTTCCCAGTGCCGTCTGGCACTAGCGGTACAGTTACTTTTGCCGGCATATCTAACGGAACCGATGATATTTTCTTCCTAGACAGCGCCAACGATTCAATCAGCATTAGGCTTAGAAATACGGCGCAAGGTATTGTAAAAGCAATCAACCGCGATGCGTCTAGCTTAGTCTATGCCAACTACGTTTCCGGCATTTCCGACGTACCTGGAAGGCTTAGGCTGACGGCCAAGGATTTTACCGATCCAATTGAAATTAAGGCTAACGGAGGATGCGGGGAAGCTTTCTCTCCTGTACTTCCTGATTCCTTTAGTTCTGGCACGCAGGTATTTAGTAAAAACGAACGCCAGCCTAACACGTTTTATTCGTCAAAGACTGGTGAGCCCGAGGCTGTACCGGTTGTAAATAACTTTCCGGTAGGCCCAAGAAACAGGGCCATACTTAGAACACTGATTCTCCGTGACAGTATTATTCACCTCACCGAGGGCGGCGTATTTAAAACAGTCGGCGATAATCCTGGTAACTTTACCACCACCATTATTGATACGACGGTAATCTGTGCAGCGCCGAATAGCGCGGTGATTTTAAATAACAACGTAGTCTTTCTTTCTAACCAGGGTGTCTGCCTGGTGACAGAAAACTCGGTTGAGATCATTTCCAGGCGAATTGAAGACCTTATTCAGCCAATCTTGACCAATGAAAACTTGATTCAAGAAACCTACGGCGTCGCCTACGAATCTGACCGTAGTTACCTTCTAAGCACAATTAGGCCAAACCAAAACGAAGCTTCGATTGTCTACGTCTTCAACATACTGAACCAAACGTGGACTTCGCGGGATACGGTCTTTTATGGTGGTGTCGTAGGTCCAAGCGACACGCTATATCTGGTGTCTAACACCAATAAAATCGTCAAAGAGAGAAAAACCAACACCAAAGTAGACTTCTCCGACCAAAATCACGCGGTCACAGTGGTGTCGGTTGCCGCAAACCTACTTTCAGCCACCATCTCTATAGCGACGGCCATCCCTGAAAAGGGTGACGTTATTGTTAAAAACAATATCTTCACCAGGATTAATGCAGCCACCAGCATTGGCGGTAACCTATATGCCGTCACCTTTACCAAGGCGACTAACCTACTGGCCGCTGACAGCGTATTTCTTTACGACCTGATTGAAAGCCGAATACAGCTGGCTCCCTTTCACGGCGGCATGATGGGAAGGGCCAAGCAGTTTACGCAGATGCAAATTCATCTTCGCTCTCCCGGCATTTACCGCATGACAATCAGCTATTCTGGCTACACTTACGGCGGAAGTGACGAGACTGAATGGGTTAGTCAGACGCAATCTGGCGGTTGGGGACTAGAGGCTTGGGGCTTTTTTCCGTGGGGACAGGCCGACGCTGTAGACTTAACATTTGGCACCGATCCGGCGCCAGTGATACGAACATATATCAGCAGGTTTCAGCAGAGAAATACGTTTATTCAACCAATTTTCACGCACCGTGAAAGCGGCGAGCAAATGGATATTCAAGCTTTAAGCTTTGGTGTCAGGCCGTATATGGAAAGGGTGACTAAGTAACATGGTCGATTCAAGAAAATACTGGCTAGGCGACCCAGACGTTGAAAAAGTAGTGCAAAAGCGCATGGAAAACCACAAATCTTGGGCGCTTTGGTCGTCTAACCCAGTCTCCCAGGCTTGGGTGCGCAACACTCTCGCCTACTATAGCCATGTGCTAGATCCGAACAGCTGGGACACCAGCCTTGTGTTCCAGGGTGACCAGGGCGAGCTAGTGAAAATGCTAGTTCCCCAGGCTCGCTCAATTGTCAGGCAAACTATTACGCTGATTACCGCGCAAAAGCTTTCGTTTAAGGCCCTGGCCAAGAGCGAAGGCAGGGACGTGATGAACGACGTAAGGCTTGCTGACGGCATTTGCAACGATACGGTAGAAAAGCAGCGGCTAGACACTAAAGGCGAGCTACTTTTAGAGAATACCCTAGTTCTTGGCGGCGGATTTACCAAAACAACGTGGGACACCAGCCTTGGCGATCCTTGGGCCGCAAGCGAAGGTGTCTTGGTCCACAAGGGCGGCGTCGACATCTCTATTCATAGTCCTATGGACGTTTACTATGAATACAAGATGGGCGACTGGCAAAAGATGGATTGGGTAGAAGTCCGGGTAAAGAAAAACAAGTGGGACTTAATCGCTCAGTACCCAGAACTAGAAGACGAGCTTCAAAAAGTCCCGACCGTCCAAGACTTCCACGGCATTAATATCTATAACAGCCAGCAATCGGTCAAAGACGACTACATCTGGTGCTACGAGCTTTATCATAAGCCTACGCCAGCAATGCCAGCTGGCCGGATGATCTTTTATGCGTCGGATAAAGCGGTATTCTACGACGGCCAAAATGAATACGGCTGTATTCCGGTAGAGCCATGTATCCCAGAACAGTTTAGCGGTGCATTTCTTGGCGTACCGTTTTTTAGCTCACTACTTCCAATGCAGGAAATGCTCGACATCTGTTTTTCAGCTATAGGCACTAATAACGCAAACCTCGGTGTCCAGAATGTGACGATACCAAGGGGCGCTGCCATATCTGTGGAGCAAATTCAGGGCATGAACTGGATCAGCTATACACCACAGAACATACAGGGCGGCGGAAAGCCGGAGCCTTTGCAGCTCGTACAGTCGGCACCGGAGACTTTCAAATTTATTGATTTGCTCCATAGCCATCTTCAGCAGGTGGGAAATAGCTCGCCGGCTCTTCGCGGAAACCCACCTCCTGGTGTCACCAGTGGTACAGCCTTCGCTACTCTTTCGGCTAACGCTATCGAGTTTATGAAGGGTACTTCTAAAGCATACTTTGCTTGCATGAAAAACACCATGGAGCACGCGATTAACGCGACGAGAAAGTTTGCCAAGATCCCGCAAGAAGTCGCTATGCGGGGAAAAACTTCCCTTGCGCAGGTCAGGGAATATACCGGCAAAGACCTAGACAATATTCACTCCATCTCCATTACTCTGCAAAACCCACTGATGCAGACCATGGCAGGACGAATTGAGATATCCGACAAGCTGATGAGTTCAGGGCTAATTACGACGCCGCAAGATTATTTCACAATTCTCGAAGGTGGAGATTTAACCAATCTGACCGATAACAAAACGACCGAAAACGATCTAGTGATGAGCGAAAACGAGCTTTTGGCTGACGGCAATCAGGTGTTTGCCCTATGGTCGGACAATCATCCCTACCACATCCATAAGCACAAAAAACTCTTAGACGATCCCAACGTAAGGTTTTATTCTGATAAGATTGAAGTCATTCAAGCGCACATCATGGAACATAGTCAGCTGGCTCAGACCACTGACCCCATGCTCTACCAGATGGCTCAAACTGGCCAAATGCCAGAAATGCAGCCACAAATGATGAACGCACCTCCACCCCCGCAAGGCGGCGAGCCACAGACACCACAGGCAATGGTTAGTCCAGAAGACGGGGAAGGCAGCGCACTAGCGGCTCCCGCTGATGTAGCTCCTGATTTACTTGGTAGGGGGAGGGCCTAATGGCTTACACATTCGACCGAATCAACACGCTGTTTCGCGGTAAAGACGACCAGGGCAATGTTATGGGCGACAAAAGGCCCAAGACGGTAGCTTCCGGCGACGTATCCTCAACTGATGCGACCGGCGGCGAAGCGGCAACACCTCAAAGCTTTGCGGCACCTTCAGCGGCGGCGATTCAGCGCAATGTGTCTAAGGCCAGAACGCCTGAGTTTACTACGCGGATACAGGGCCAAATTGAAGCCGGAAACACTGGCCTAGACACTGCTTCCAGCAAGTACAGCCAAGGATACAAAAATAAAGACTACGGCGTTAGCGCCGACGACATTAACGCAGCGGTAAGCGGCAACGCTGGCAAGCTTGCGTCGGTGCAAACGAGAATGTCTACGCCGCAGTACGGCCAAGTCGAAGCCTTTAAGCCAGAAGTAGACACTGAGATCGAAGACGCGGCTTTACTCGGTAGCGAAGGCGGAACAAAGAGGCTTCTCGCTCGTCAAGGCGGTAACAAGTACAACGCAGGAGAGGCGGCATTTGACGTATCTCTTTTGCGGAGAAGTCCCGGATTTAACCAAATAGCCGATCAGCTATCTAGGGGCGGCAAAGAGCTTTCCCAAAAGTCTACTAGACTGCAAAGCGAACTTCCGCAAGCAGCGCAGCAAACAGCCGACACTAAATACGTCGCTGGAACCGACGCGGCAAGGTCCATGCTTGGCACTATTGGCAAGGGAATCGTTGATCCGGTCACTGCCAAGGCAGCTGAAATTAGCGCCACAAGAGCTGGCCTAAGAACGACGCCTAATCAGAAGTTTATTAGCACCAAAGATGCGGCGGCAAAAGATGCGGCTGGAAAAGAGCTGTCACTTCTTAATCCTAGGGCGGCAAAACTACTGGGCGAGACTGGCATTGATCCGCTGAAATATTACGGCGTCGGAAAAGACGTTAGCGCGTCTGATTTATATTCCCAGGACGATGCTTTCAAGTTTAACAACATTCAGCAAATTCTTGGCGGCAAGAATCTTATCACAGCTGGCCAGGGAGCAGGTGACGACGAGTATTTTGATGATCCAAGCTATACGTCTGGCCTTATCTCAAGAGCCTCAAGCCTACGCGGAACTAGAGATCAAGAACAGAATGCAGCTATTCAAAAAATCATGAACGACGCGACCACCAGAGTAAACGAATACAACAATTCACTTGAGGGCGAGGAAAACGACGCCTTTAACAAGACTAAGTACGACATTGCAAGTCAAGTCGCTGGCATTGATCCCCAGATGCTTAGAGACTTGCAATCAGGCAAAAAACCACAAGGTCAGGTAACTTTGGCTCCTGAACCTAATGGTCCATTTATGCCGTTTGCCATAGATCAGAGCATGAATAGCGGTGTTTCGGTATCGCCGTCGCCTTCTGTAACGCCATATCAATCCTATCCAGGCATGCTTCCTTCTCAGCCTATGTCCCCTGGCACTATTGCTATAGGCAATCAGTATGATCCGTTCAGTCAGATCAACGAGCTTTTGAAAAGGGGAGTTGATCCAAATCAAGTGATTAATCGTCGCGCAAGGCTAACGGCAAACGACGTTCTTACGCCGGAAGAAGCGTCTCAAATAAACGCTTCAATTGAAGACCTTGGATCTATGCAACCAAAGGCTAAGGGAAGCACAGATTGGAAAAAGCCGGTTAGCATAAATTCCGACGCATTACGCAAAATTTATTCAGGGAGATAGTAAATGCCAGCTGGATTAATCATAGCGGCGGGAGTAGCAGCAGGGGCGCAGGTACTTAGCTCCATTGCCCAATATTATCAAGCGGCAGAAGCTAGAAAAGCCTCCAAAGCGGAGCTAGAGGAAATAAGAAGGCTTTTTGATTCTATAAAGCCACCGGACTACGACGCTACGGTTTATGATCCTCCTGAACTTATCATGCAGACTATTCCCGAGACTGCATTTGATATGTCTAACGTCAATCCTAAAGCCTACGCGGTAGCGGCGAAGTACATACCAGAAGTAGCTAGTTATATTGCCGAACAGAATCCTCAACTGGTTAAAATGTCGGCAGCTGGTCAACTGGGCCGCGACGCACAGATTCAAGCTCTAAAAGACATTAGAGCTAGAACTGGAGAGGTATCCGACGCCGAGGCGCAAGATGCTTCCGCAAGGGCTATGCGTGACGCACAGATAAACTCTCAGTCTCGTCAGGAGTCGGTGCTTCAAGATGCTAACCGCCGCGGTCAGCTTGGCAGTGGAGCAATGCTTGCCGCGCAGCTTCAGGGCGGCAGCGACCAAATGGAAAGGGGTGCCAATCTATCGAGCCAAGCCTATCTTGAGGCTCTTAGAAACAAGCTCGGAGCGATCAGGACCGAAGGCGAAATGGGACGACAACTCGGTAACGACGAATTTAGTCAGTCGGCTATCAATGCTGATATCATCAATAAGTTTAATCAGCGCGCTTCGACAAACATGAACGTCTACAATCAGTATGCGGCTGACACTGTGAACAAGGGACAGCTGTTTAACGTCCAAAATGCACAAAATGTAGCAAATCAAAATACTGATACATTGAACAAATCCGCTATCTATAACCGTAACCGTCAAGACGATATTGCTTCAAAAATCCGCGCGGATAAAGTCGGCGAAAGATCCTACATCAATCAGGCTGGTCAGCAAAACTGGCAAAACAAGCTCACCAATCAAAACATAGCCAACACGATCAAAAGAAACTCTTTCCAAGATCAGCTTGATATTGCTGGTGGCAAGTCTGGCATTGGCTACAAGAATATTGGCATGAATAACGAATTTACTAGAGATCAAAACCAGGTCATTCAGGGACTAGGTAAAGGTGTCGCTGATACAGCTATGACAGCTGGCTACCTTGTCAATAAGTACCCAACTAAAGACCCGTATGCAGATGAAGAAGAAGAAGACACTGTAGGCTAATTTCTTTTGATAAAAATACTTATCGCTAGGTGGCATGATGGCTAAATATATCGACGCAATGGAATATATGAATGGCTCTCCCTTGGTCCAAGGTAGCCTAGACGATATTACTCCGTACCGTCCTGGACCTCGCAGTATTGGTGCTTTAGAGGAAATGGAAAGAGAGAAAAGAAGGCGCGAGCTAAGAGCTAATCTTAGTAAAAAAAGATCCGCCATAGTTCAGCGGGCCAACGAAGACAGAGCGCCTGATTTTCCAGAGCTTCAATCATCGCCAAACATGATTGAACAACGCGCAGAAAATACACGTCCAGAGCTAAAAAGCGGCATAGACCGCTTTATGCCTTACGATGCTCCCGTTAGGTCTCAATCAGAATTAGATGAACCGATGTACACTCCTCCTGTTTCTCCGCAACAAGAAGACGACGAGCAGGAATTTGCGGATATGCCTGATAACATGCCAGACAGAAACTCTAGGGGTGGTGACGAGTTTTTTTCAACAGGTGGTCTTAATAAAGGCTCAAATAAACCAAGAGTAAAGCTAGACAGTCGTAAAATGCTTTACGACTACCTGACTAATCGCCGCAAGTCAGAGCCAGAATTTCAGCAGCAATACAGAAATCTATCAAACGACGCCGAAACTGGGCGCGTACTAAATACGTTCGCTTCTGGCCTTGGTGAAATGGCGTCAATGGCCGGAACACTTGGCGGAAAACGCGCTGACACTGGCGACATGAAGGCCCTTCCTAACGCCATTTACGGCTCCATGAGGAAACAGGCTGATGAGACTTTGGGACTTAGACGCCTTGAAAATCAGGAGCAAGTATCTGACATCCGGATGCTACGCGACCTCGAAAAGGGAGACCTGGATAATCTTAGAATCCAAAAGATCCTCGCCGATCTTGAGCGAAAAAAGAATCAGCCTAAAATCACTCCATTCTTTAATTTTGGTGACCCTGAAAAAAATGTACCGCCAAGTGCTGTAGTTATGAATGATGGGGGACAGTTTAATACTCAACCACTGCCCATGGGAACCATGCCAACTAATTCTGGCTTCTCGGCTGGCCCAACTCTTTACGACCAACAAAACAATCCAATTCTTTCACAGGCTCAAAAAAGCACTGGTCAATATAAATTTACTCCTGGACCCGCTGGTACAAAAACCCCAGAAATCATGCGGATTGAAAATGACAGTCAAGCAAAAGAGGCATCTCTTGAACTAAGTCGCCTTAAAAACGAAATGACTAACGCTAACGCTCAAGAAAGAAATGAGCTTCAGCGTAAGGTGTTTGAGCTAGATAAGAAGATTCAAGGCTGGAAAGAGAGCCAAGGAAATAGGTCAGGAGATCAGGCGGATCGTCGATTAGACATTATGGAAGACAAAAACAATCAAGATAAAAACGACGGCTCTAAAACAAGCGAAGGCGAAAGAAAAAGCGCTTTATTTTCTACAGTGCTTCTTGATTCACTGAAAAAAATAGAAGACATGGAAAACGGTAACCCAGAGCTTGGGGTAAAACCATACCGTCCAGGAGTTAGGTCTACAGCGGGAAACATGTTTGGTGGTTCTGGATCAGTGATTGGTAATAGAGTTTTAGGAGATGAGGACAGAGCATACGACACTCTTGCAAATACTTTGATTGAGCCAATACTAAGGTCTTGGACAGGTGCCGCCGCTCAAAAGGACGAAATCAAAAGAGAATGGTCTAAAAGCAAAATAGTTCCTGGTGACGACGAAAAAACCATCAAAATAAAACAAAATGCGCGAAGAGTTTATGCAAGGGGACTTGTTGAGTCTTCCGGAAGAGCCAAAGGAAGCATTGGAGATACGCAAGGCTTAGAAAAAGAATCCGGTGGTGCTGGAAGGGCTGTGTCTGAAAAGAAGTATAGCCCTAGTCGCAATAAAACCAAGATTACCTATTCTGACGGCTCTACAGAGACAGTGGAAGGAAGAAAGTAATGGCTAACGAAGTTGACGACTGGGAAGACGTAGAGATAGACGATTGGCAAGATGTTCCACTGTCTTCAAAACCAGTTTTTCCTGAAGCTGAAAAATACGTTGGTCCAGTCAGAGAGTTTGGCAAATCTGTCTTAGGTGCCGTTGGGACAGCAGCTGAATATGTGGACAGATATACACAAGCACCAATTAGAGCTGGCATCAATAGAGCCATGGATTACGACATTAAAAAAAATGTCCAAGATCCATCTGGTGAAAGTGTTGGCGGTAGGTTTGTAAAAGGTTACGCCGAACAATTTGGGCAACCGGCTGCAAAAGCTCCAAGCGGAAAAGATATTCTCTCCAAGGCTGGAGTACCTTCTACTGAATTTAGCACTGGCTTTAAATTAAATCCCTATACAGGCGAGACTTTTAAAACAAGTGCCGCCGGTCTTCTTGGTGGGCTTGGTGAAGCGGTATTAGACCCGGCAGCTATGCTTACAGCCGACGGAATTACGCCGTTTAAAATGGCTGGATCAGCGGCAAGAGGTGCTGGTAGTGCTGTAAAATATGGCACTAAAAAACTTGCTAGAGGCTTATTCGACATTCCAGAACAAGCAACGGAAGACTTAATTGCTAGGTCAAGCAGAGTCAATGAAGTTGGAAGATCGCTGCCATCGGAAGAAATTGGCGTACAAATAGACGAAGCTGTTAAATCGGCTGGAAGCGACATTGCCGCCACTAGCAATAGACGAAAAGCATTAGACGAGTACTTAAAGAGAATTTACCAAGAAAAAAGAAGGGGGATTGAACGCGAACAAGTACCTCTTGATGTTGTAAGGCAAGCCAAAGGTAACGTCGAACAGCAGAAAGCCACCATTGGCAAACTCAGCGATGAAGCTGACGACGCTTTAATTAATAGCGGTGTCTCTTTTAGTAAATCAGACCTTATTAGGACCATTCAGGAAGCCAGAGATTCGGTCATTGATATTCCTGTTGGCAAAGAAACCAAGTCGGCTCTAAACGACATAAATACAGTTATCCAAGATATAAACGAAAACGTGGCCGACCGCATATCGGCTAGGCAGCTTCGCGTTATCTTAAAAAATCTAAGAAGAGATACTAACTTTGATTATTCTGCGGGTGCCTACAACGAAACAGCCGACATTATCAGAAAAGACTTTGGACGAAAAATCAGTGACGCTCTAAAGGGAAAAATAACTGAAAGCGGCCAAAGAAATCCTTACTTGGAACGATACTCAGAAATTATGGACCAAATGGCTCCAATGCAAGACAGCCTAAAAGAAACCAGCAAGCTCTTTGGCGGTAAGGACGAGACAAGAGGGATTGGTACGCTAGATACTGTCAGAAAAGGCGGCGGTGCCAAAGGCACTATGATTGACGAGCAGCTAAGAAAAAATGCTGCGATTGGTAATAACCAGCAGCTTATTGATCTTCTTGACAGGTACAAGTCTCAGTCTGATTTACTTCAAAGGATGAAAGACGGGGACATATCTAGCGAGCTATTTCCAAACGAATATAAAGCTCTGCAAGAGTCAATTGCTGACGAGCAAATGGCAAACGATGTTCTAGGTCCAACACAAAATATTGGGCCAAGAAGAACCCAGTCGGTAATTAGGAGGCAAGGCCAAAAGACTGCGCCTTGGACTGATAAAAACGACATTAAATTACTAAGCGATTATTCGGGCGACGATTTCAATGAGCTAATCAGATCAAGAAACACCTATGACGAGTTTGACAAATATGCTGGCCGTGGATCAAAACTAACACTCTTAGGTGGTGGAATTGGTGGTTATTTAGGGGACGCAAATGGTGCGGCTGTATTAGGCGGTCTTGGAGCTATGGCGGACAGGTTCGGTCCACCGATGACTAGGGCGGCTATATCTGGAACTATGGCGGCAAAAGGTGCGGTTCAAAAAATATTTCAATTAGCAGCCGACAATCCTGTTTTTAAATCAAAGTACGCTAAAGTATTTGGACAAGCTATTGACCGTGGAGGATACCCAGCGGTTGACCTTTACCATAAATTGCTGATGAACAACGACCCTGAGTATAGAAAATTATTTGAGGAGCAATAACAGTGAAAGAGTTCCAACTAGCATCGGCGCAAAGCGTAACTTCGACATTTAATAGCGTACAGCTTGATCTTGGCGACATGGTTAATTTTGCCATTCAAGTCACTTTTAGCTCGGCGACAATCAACGGCACGCTGACCTTAGAGGGAAGTCTTGATAAAGACACTTGGACGACTATCCCAAGTAGCACCCAAGCTGTCACGTCTGGCGCGGCCCATATGTGGTCCGTGGAGAAAGCTGGTTACCGTTATGTGCGAGCATCATGGGCTTATACAAGCGGTGCTGGAACTCTTACTATGAAAGCCTTTATAAAAGAAATGCCAATTAAAGGGGCCTAAAATGGCTGGTACTTGGATATTCTTGCCGCCAAGCGGAGGTGGAGGATCGACCTTTTACGGCGATCCCGTAGCCGATCAGTCGCTACTTCCAGCGGTTGGCATTTTAGGCGAGATCCGTTTCGCTATCTTAGAGAATCAGTTTTTCTCTTGGGACGGCCTAGCTTGGGTAAAGGCTCCTGATGATGTCATTAATGCTCGCGCTGTTAATACAACTGGTCCTCTCAGCGGTGGTGGTGCGCTTAGCAGCGACCTCACGCTTTCCATCTTACAGTCGGGATCAGCGCAAGATGGATACTTAAGCTCGACTGATTGGACGACCTTTAACAGTAAGCAGGGAGATATTACCGCTGGCACTACGTCGCAGTATTACCGCGGCGACAAAACTTTTGTAGACCTAACTACCGACGTACTTTTAACGTCAGATGGCTCGGCTGCGCCAGCCAGCACAAAGCTAGGCGAGTCCATTGCCAGCACAGAGCCAGCTACTTTGGTGAATACTGGCGTCGGAGCTACCGGGGCTTGGGGTGACGCGGCGTCTGTCACTGTGCCGGCTGGAAGGTGGGCCATTGGCGGCACTGTCTACGTTCGCCAGGGTACAGCCAATCTCAGCGACACTATATACGGCGGCATAAGTACGGCCAGCTCTCCAGCAAGCCTTCCTAGGAGCTCTACGGCGGCTATCTCTAACCTAGTCACTGGTGACTTTGAAATGTCCCTTTGTTTAGCGGCTAGATCGTTTACCTTTGCAGTTCCGACCGATGTATTTTTGCACAGTAAGTTTACCTACGCTTCTGGCGCACCGTTACATGCGGGGGCAATCTTCGGATGGAGGATATCTTAAGGCCACAGCCTACCTTTAAGGCCATAGATCATCACGGCGACCAGATAAACGGTAGCATCACAGAGAACGTGACTAACGTAATCGACAAAACTACTACCGTTGACCTAAGCGGTGTTGAGTTTTTGTTCCGCTCCCTGATTGAAGCAATTACAGAAAGACCAGAGCCAAAAATATATGCTATGCCGTCCGAAGTAGTGGTTAAAAACGAGCTTCTACAGCAAGCTCCGCCAACTGTTTACGTCAGCGTGCCTGAACAAAAGGTTGAGGCCCATAATAAGGTTATTGTTATGATAAACCCGCTTTGGATGTTACTTGGAACGGTTATACCAGCTCTAGCAATCATTGCAGACATTATACTTAGGACTAACGGCAAATGAATTTGCAGAATGTTGCTGAATCTCTCGACCTAGTACTATCTGCAAGTGCAGCGGAAAACTTTTCTTCGCTTGCTCAAGACATTAGGTTTTTTCAGCTTGGCAGCATGCAAATCACTTGGTCAGGTGTTAACGCAGCTAACGGGAAATTTAGGCCACAAGTAAGCCTAGACAGAGTAAACTGGTGCGACCTCATTGATTCAGCTGACTGGGCCTCGACTAGCCTCACAGAAAACTGCGCCTTTTATGCCTTCGACATCGCACCGTTTCCATACATTAGGCTGGCTTACGAAAAGGGTTCTAATACCCAAGGAAGTTTTGCCGTAAAGACATTCTGGAAAAAATCCAACACTGGGAGTTAACCATTGTCTTGCACGGTAATCAAATATCCAAACAACAGTAACGTCAGAGGTACGTTCACGCCGACTGGTCTGCAAAACGGCGGACTAGTGACTTCTGTGGTGCTTAATACAACTACGTGGACACCTCTGCCACTAACGCCGCTGGCCAATAGAAATGCGATCAATATTCAAAACTATTCGGGCGACGATATCGTTATTCAATACGACAATACTGTGCTTGGTTTTACTGGTGTCCTTATGCGCGATCAGTCTGAAAGAAACTACGACATAAGAGACAC
>Ga0315285_10004360_pt1 | contig 14667 bp, 11 predicted proteins | sample YL17G09_36_MG_FD_203698 | JGI IMG/M metagenome (GOLD analysis project Ga0315285, IMG submission 203698) | Sediment microbial communities from Yellowstone Lake, YNP, Wyoming, USA - YL17G09_36 | ecosystem: Environmental > Aquatic > Freshwater > Lake > Sediment | place: USA: Wyoming | collected...
CGTTTTTCATGAATCCTTTTCTGTGTTTATCTGTGTTCATCTGTGTCCAATAAAATTTTTTTGGTTGCGGCGCAGCCGCGCTAAGTTTATCTGTGTCCCATTAGGTTTTTTTATTTGAGCCTTGGATCAATGGAATCCCGAATCCCCTCCCCCAGGAGGTTGTAGCCCAGGACGGTGATCAGGATGGCCAGCCCGGGATAGAGGGAGAGCCACCAGGCGATCTCGATATTGTCTTTCCCCGCGGTCAGGATGTTGCCCCAGCTGGGGGTCGGCGGCTGAACCCCGATTCCCAAAAAGCTCAAGGCCGATTCCGTGAGAATGGCCCCGGCCACCCCCAGGGTGGCCGAAACCAGGACCGGAGCCAGGGCGTTGGGAAGGATATGGCGGAAGATGATGCGGAAATCCTTGGCCCCCAGGGCCTTTTCGGCCATGGCGTAGTCCCGCTCCTTCAGACTGAGGAACTCGGCCCGCACCAGCCGGGCCACGCCCATCCAGCCGGTTACCCCGATGACAATCATGATGTTCCAGATGCTCGGCTCCAGGAAGGCGATCACCGCCAGGATCAGAAAGAAGGTGGGGAAACAGAGCATAATGTCCACAAAACGCATGATCAGGTTATCCGTCCACCGCCCGTAATAGCCCGCCAGCGATCCCAGGAAAACTCCGATCAGGCTCGCAATCCCCACGGCCACGAACCCCACCAGAAGGGAGATCCGGGAGCCCCAGATCATCCGGCTGAGGACATCCCTCCCCAGGGAATCCGTTCCGAATAAATGCTTCCCGCTGGGTTCCTCGAGCACCCGTTTGATCTCGATCTGCCCGGGGTCATAGGGGGAAATCCAGGGGGCGAACACGGCCACGACGAAGAGGACCAGGACGATGACGCCCCCCAGAAGGGCCAGCTGGTTCTTCCGGAACTTCTTCCAGAAGAGCCGGCTCAGGGTTTCCTGCCTAGCTTGATTGTCTTGGTATGGGTCCATTATCTCTTGATCTTTTAGTCCTGAGACCTCTGTGCTTTCTGTGTCCTCTGTGGCTAGATAGTTTTGCTTTTTTTATGTCTGCCGGATCCTCGGGTCGGCGAGGGCATAAGAGAGATCCGCGATCAGATTTCCGATCAGCGTCAAGACCGCCCCAATCACCAGGATACCCATGATGGTGGGATAATCGCGGGCCATAACGCTGGCGTAAAAGAGCTGCCCCATACCCGGGATGGCAAAGATGGTCTCAAAAATGACGCTGCCCCCGATCAGCCCGGGAACGGATAAGCCCAGAATGGTGATGACCGGCATGAGGGCGTTGCGCAAGGCGTGTTTGAAAATGACCGTCCGGGTGGACAGGCCTTTGGACCTGGCGGTGGTGATGTAGTCCTGGCGGATCACTTCCAGCATGTTGGAACGCATGTACCGGGAAAGGCCGGCGAGCCCTCCGGAGGCGGTGATAAATAAAGGAAGGATGAGATGGCTGACCCGGTCCCAAATCTGGGCGGACACGGGCAGGTACTCATAGTTCAGGGACTTGAGCCCCGAGATGGGGAGCCAGCCCAGCTGCACTCCGAAGAGGATCATCAGGAGAAGAGCCAGCCAGAAATGGGGGACCGCAAAGCCGATAAAAACAACGACCGTGGTGATTTTATCAAACAGGGTGTTCTGGTGGGTGGCCGAGAGGACCCCGATGGGAACCGCCAGGAAAAAGATGATCACCAGCGAGACCACATTGAGAAAGATGGTAATGGGCATCCGTTCCAGGATCTTGTCGGCCACCTTTCTCCCGTCCTGGGAGAAAGAGATGCCGAAGTCCAGGGCCACCAGGCGCCGAACCCAGTTCCAGTACTGGATGTGCAGCGGCTGGTCCAGGCCGTAAAAAACCCGCATCCTCTCCTTCACCTCGGCCGTGGCCTTGGGGTTGAGGTCCGTGGCCATGTCGATGGGCGACCCCGGGGCCAGATGGATGACCCCGAAGGAGATGATGGTGATCCCGATGAAGAGGGGGATCATGAGGAGCAGACGCTTGATCAGATAGAATCCCATGGCTCCTTCACAAAGGAAGCTTGTTTCTTATCATAAACTTGGAAAGGAGGGGGAGGCAAGAGAAACTTGAATGCCTAAAATGCCTAAAGTGCGCTAAAGTGCCTAAAGTTAAAAACAGGGCTTTATCGCCTTTGACTCCGAACTCCGTACGGGCGACCCGGCGGGTCGCCCCTACAAACTCCGAACTTTTTTGGACACGGATGAACGCGGATGAACACGGATAAAGAACCTTTGGCTGAATGAAAAGACAAAAAAATAAAAATCTTTTGTATCAATAGATGATCTCGTAAAAAGTCGAAATTCCATAAAATTCGTCATTCCGGCGAAAGCCGGAATCCAGGGTTTCCTGTGAAAACAGGAATCCAGTTTTTAAACTGGTTCCCTGCTTTCGCAGGGACGACGTCTGGACCCCGGCTTTCGCCGGGGTGACGCTTCAAGAGACTTTTTACGAGACCATCAATAATTTAGGCGTTTGAAAATAATACCCCATCGCAAGGGAGGATAAGCCTGCCAACTCGGTGAAATCAGGGGGCCAGGCTTTCAATACCCTTACCCTGCCAGATATCCAAATTTTGCCGAGTGATATCGATGGGGAAGGCCATCGCTGAAATCCCCCCAACCCCCCTTTGCAAAGGGGGGCAGGGGGGATTTCTGGAAGATCTTTTCAGAAGGCAAATAGCTGCCTTTTTTCAAAGAGCTAAAGGGTTACAATCTTTTTTGTTCAAATTTATCTGTCCTATCCGTGTTCATCCGCGTTCATCCGTGTCCCATCGATTTTTTCTTTATCGGCGTTTATCGGCGAAGATCTGCGTTCCATTAAACGCGGGAGCGGATCTCGGCATACCGACAGAGCGCGGCCATGGCCCGGACCGCCCGCTCCGGCGCCCGGTAGCAGGGCAGTCCCCGGTCCTGGACAAAGGCCACAGCGTCATCTTCGCGTTCGTTGAACGAAGAGGCGATGACCGGTTTGCCGTACTTTTCCGGCAACTTGGCAAAGGCCTCCATGGAAGATAAGAACAAACCCTTCATCTGCTCGTAGGGGGGAAGCTTCACCCAGGCTGGGGCGGTTTTTTCCATGGCCCGGACATAGCTGGAGCCGATGATTCCGTGGAGCAAGATTCCGTCGATGGAGGGGTCCTCGAGGATCATCGCGGGCAGCTTTTCCATGAGAACGCCCATGTCCATGAAGAAGGTGAGATCGACCGGGTTGGAAGAGGCCCCGGTTTCCGGCAGGAGCTGGCGGATTCTGGACTGAAGGTTCTGCGAGAAAACCGGAACTTTCAGCCCCCAGCGGTTGCACGTATCGGCCAGCGAGCTTGCCGGTCCTCCCGAATGAGTGAGTATGGCCATGTTCTTCCCCCTGGGCAAGGGAAGGGAAGCCAGGGCGAAGGCCCATTCATACAGGTCTTCCACCGAATCGGCGCGAATCACCCCGGCCTGTTTGAAGAGGGCGTCGTACAGAAAGTCCGGCCCGGAGATCGATCCGGTGTGGCTGGCCGAAGAGCGGGCCCCCGCTTCGGTTCCTCCCACGTAAAGCGCCACCATTGGTTTTTGTCGGGATACGCGGGAAGCCACCCGCGCAAATTCCCGGGGCTTTTTGAGCCCCTCGATGTAGACCGCGATTGCTCTGGTTTCGGGATCACCGCCCAGGTATTCGATGCAGTCCACCAGGTCGAGATCCGCCCCATTCCCCACGCTGAAAGCCTTGCTGAACCCGATCTGGGACTTGGCCAGAAAGGGCAGAACCTGGGTCACGTAGGTTCCGCTCTGGGAGGCCACTCCCACCGCGCCCGGCTGATGCGTGTAGGGAAACATCGTGGGATTCAGATGGAAGGCCGGGTGAACCACTCCGATGCAGTTGGGGCCCAGGAATCGAATCCCGTATTGCCGGGCAATCTTTTTGAGCTCTTCCTCCAGGCCTTTTCCTTTCTCCCCCATCTCCTTGAATCCGCCGGAGATGATGATGGCTCTCTTCACCCCTCTCTCCCCCAGGTCCCGGAGGACCTCCGGCACCGCGGCCGGAGGGATGGTCACGATCGCCAGGTCCGCCGGTTCGGGCAGTTCTCTCGCCCGGCGATAGGCCTTGAGGCCTAAAATGGGGTCCTGCTGGGGGTGGATGGGAAAAACCTTTCCTTCGTACTTTCCTTCCAGAAGATTCAGGAGCTGGATGGACCCCATCTTGAAAGTGTCATTCGAGGCTCCGACGATGGCCACCGATCGGGGATGCATGATTTGATGCAGCGGGTGTTCACTCATGAAATTCGCTCCGTAACTATCTGAAGAATACCTGACCTCAGGTTTCCTGACCATAACATAAATAAAATCGATTTATCAAATGGAAGGGAGGTCCCTTGCCCACCTTCACTTTGGAGATATCCTTTGCCCTGGCCCGGGGTCAAGGGCGTGGCCCGCAGAAAGCATCGGCCCAGTTATTTCGGATTGCGGATTTCGGATTTCGGATTTTTTTGGTTTTCTTTTTTAATCCGCATTCCGCAATCGGCATTCCGCAATTTGGTGGCGGGCCCATCGGGAGAAAGGAAAAGGCGGTTCCCGGGTTCGAGCAATTATTTGGCCTGCGGGAGCTTTCGTGCTAATATAGGCAAAAAAATTTACCCGGGCCGGATTATGAAGAAAGAATACGCCTTCTTGTTCATCCTTATTGCTTTCGTCGCCGGAATTGTGGTGGGCGTCATCGCTACCGTCTTTTACGAGGAGAAGATGCCCGCCCTGCCCCCCTCCATCAAACCACCCGCATCCTCCCCCGCCCCGGTCGTCACCGCGGATGTTCAGAAACAGATTTCCATGCTCCAGGGGATCCTGAAAGAAGACCCCAAAAACCTTAAGGCTCTGGTCGAGCTCGGGAACCTTTACTTTGACACGGACCAATTCGACCCGGCCATCCGGACCTATGCCAGGGTCCTCGAACTCGACCCCAGGAACGCCGATGTCCGGACCGACATGGGAATCATGTACCGGAGGAAAGGAGACCCGGACAGGGCCATTGCCGAATTCAAGAAAGCAGCCCAGGATGACCCCAAGCACGTAAACAGCCGGTACAATATGGGGGTCGTCTTCCTGCACGACAAGGGGGATATGAAAGGGGCGATCAAAGCCTGGGAGGATTACCTTAAGGTGGAGCCTGCCGGCCCCCGGGCGGAAAACATCCGCAATCAGATGGAAAAAATGAGGAGTATGGCCAAATAAACACAATTGAACAGGCGTTGGAGCAAAAAGGATACTCTTTTTGCCTATTCCATTGTTTTCCATCCATCTCTAAGAACTTGCTTGGGCAAACCCAGATTCTATATAACTAATTAAAATTATTAAATAATAAATCCTGATCCAGGGTATTTGTGGATCCTCTTTCCTATTGCTCTTCCTTTGGCACAAGAAATGCTAAGATTAAAATGGGAAAGAAAGGGCTTAACCCATGAAAAGAAAAAAATTCTCCGAAAGCATCATTATTGTTTTGATCGTCCTTTTTTTCGCGATTCCGGTAGGGGCCTTAGCTTTAACGGAATCGGTTACGATCTGGCCCAGGTGCTCGAGCTCTTTTATTTATAACCTGCTTTTTAGATAACCCCCAAGAAACGCGACTCCTTCCTCCATCGCTGGGCCGGCCAAAGAGGCTGGTCCAGCGATTTTTTTTCTGGACAACCGGGATCATCCGAAAAATCATGACCTGCGGCAGAGCCGGAGGGTTGAAACACAGGGAACCGCTCAAAGCGGATGATAAATGGCACCCACCTAAAGGTGGCCTTCCCTCTGTTGCCCGGCCCGGGGCCAAGGGCCTTGCGCGCAGAAACCATGAGACGCCTTTGATTCTATGGAACGGGCGGGCACAGCGGCAGAACCACGGCTTCGGGTTGAATCCGTGTAGGGGCGATCCGGTGGATCGCCCATGGGCCCGCCTCATCCTGCGGAAGTCGAACGGAGCACCCAGGAAAAGGGCTCACCCAGTCGATGCTTTCTGCGCGCAATGCCCTTGCCCCCAGGCCCCGACCCAGGCATCCCGGAATTGTCAAACTTTATGAGTGCCCCGGCAGGGCCGGGGGTATACCTCAAGGAAATCAGCGGAAAGATCATCCCAACAGGGGAGTAAGGGCCTCAGTTACTTCATGGGGGTGGAGGTTCATAAGACAAGAATCAATTCCCTGCCCCCGCGTTTCAGGGAGACTGCCCACGGAAAAATTCCTTGCATAAAGAATCCGCACGGCAATCCCCCGGGGTCCCCAGACCGCGGGATCCGTGGGGCCGAAGAGGGCCACGGTGGGAACCCCCAGAGACGCGGCCAGGTGAGTAATTCCGGAGTCATTTCCCAGATAAGCCCGGCTCCATTTTAAAACCCCGGCCAGCCGGGTGAGGGGAAGGTTATCCGCCACAAAGGGGCCGGCCTTTTTCATGGCCTTTCGAATTTCTTCAGCCCCCCTCTCCGCCGGCCCGGAGAGGAGAAGGATTCCGGCCCGCTCTGCTGCCCAGTCCGCGACCCTGGCGAAATTCTCCGGGGGCCAATTTTTCCTCGGGCTGCCGCTTCCCGGATGAATCGCCAATATCCGCGCTCCCTCTTTGGCTCCCCAACCGGCAAAGAAGCCTTGCGCCGCGGTCAGCGCCTCTTGCGGCAACTGTAGGGGTACGCACGCGTTTTCTCCTTCGATTCCTTCTCTTCCCAGGGATTCTACCAGATAATCGGAAACGTGAACCCGCAGCTCCTCCGGGGGAAAGAGTAAAATGGATATCACCCGCCCTGCGCCGGCCCTCTTCACATTCTTCGCCAGAAGGTTCCCCCCGCCCCCTCCGAATAAGAGAACCGCCCCAAAGGAGGAAAAAAAAGCACCCAACCTGGGTGGCAAAGAAGCGGCCTCGGCATAAAAGTAGACCATCCCCGCCTGATCGATGGAATGGAGGAACCCTGCCCGGAGGTCATAGGCCACTAGAGCCAGCCTTTCCGGCCGCCCCATCATTTCCAGGGTGGCGCTGGGAAAGGCATGGCGGAACACACGCATGGCCGGCAAAGCCATGAGCAAGTCGCCGATGCCGCCGGAATGGATGATGAGAATTTTTCCGGGATAAGATGACATAAAAAAGGTGCTGAGTGCTGAGTGCTGAGTGCAGAGAATTAATAAGCCTTTCGGCACTCAGCACTCAGGACCCAGCACTAAATCTTTTTTGCTCCGAATTTATTTTCCTTCCCCGCCAGCAGCCGTTGGATGTTTTCCCGGTGCCGGTAGAAGATGAGGGCGCCGATGATGACCGCAAAAGGAATGTAGATGGCAGGGGAATGGAGCAGGGCAAGGAGGATGGGAAAAGCCGCGGTGGCGGTCAGCGAGCCGAGGGAAATATAGCGTGACTTGTAGACCACGGCGGCAAAGACCAGGAAGGAAAGGATTGCGGCCAGGGGGGCCAGGGCCAGGAAAGCCCCCAGGCCGGTGGCAATCCCCTTCCCTCCTTTGAACTTCAGGTAGATCGGGTAGAGATGGCCCAGAAAAGCGGCCAGGGCCACGGCTCCGATCCAGAAGTGAGAATCCAAAGTGGCCCGGGCGATCACCACCGGGATCAGGCCCTTCAGAATGTCGCCCAGAAGAGTGATGATTCCCAGCTTCTTCCCGGCCGTGCGGTAAATGTTGGTGGCCCCGATGTTCTTGCTTCCCTGGGTGCGCGGGTCCACGTCGCTGAAAGCCCTGGCCAGAATCACCCCCGTGGGCACCGATCCCAGGAGATAAGCGAAGATTAAAAGAAGAAAGGCCATGAATCTAACTCCTCTTTAGAATTTAAAAAGACCCTATTAGCCACAGAGGACACAGAGGTCACAGAGAATTATAAGAACTAGAATGGCATAAAACAGCAAGGGACTAGAAAAATTCTGGGTAATCAACTATTTTTGCTTTTCCCTTTAAATATATTTTACTCTGTGTTCTCTGTGCCCTCTGTGGCAAAAAAATCTTTAGGCTTTTCGGACCCGGCAGGGAATATACCGATGCAGCGGCGTCGCCGCGAAGCGGTCCCGGTGTTTGGCCGGGGCCAGCCGGTTCACGTTTACCCCGTGGGCTTTCCCCCCGTGAACCAGGCCGAACCCGTGGGGGATGACTACCTGTCCCCGGTGAGAAGATTCGGTCACTTCCGCCTCCACCCTGGCCGACCCGGCTTCCGTCTCGATGACCGCAATATCTTTATCTCCAATTCCCAAGGTTCGCGCATCTTCCGGGTGAATGCGCAGGGTGCAGTAGCGGCGGCCTTCGTTCCAGGCCGGGTCCCGCATGATGGAATTGGCCACCATTTCCATGTGGTTCCCGGCCATGAGAATCATGGGGTAATCCTTGTTTACCAGGGCCGCTTCCTCGGAGGCTGGGGTCACTTCTTTTACCCAGGATTCCATCTCCGGAAAATGGATATGGATCTTTTTGTCCGGGGTCTTCAGGGCTTTCAGGTTGTTTTCGGTATCCACCACCCCGATTTTGACTCCTCCCGGAGTCTTCAGTATTTTTCCGAAAATTTCCTCGCCCGTCAGGGGGCCTGGTTGGTAACCGGCCCGGGCCACATCCTCCGGGTGCATCGTGGGAAATCGGGCCAGGAGTCCCCACAGGGCGGAAAGGTTCTTCGATCCCAGCTCTTCCCCCAGCGTTTTGGCCAGGATGAAGGGAAGCCAGGAGGCCGCTTGGGGGTTGGCCTGCACATATTTCATGAGGGCCGCTCCGTAGCTTGGCCGGTCCTTGGCCTTTTGCCTCAACTCTTGGGGATACTCAGGAATCATCCCCAGCCTCTCCGCCAACTCCACATAGATATTGCCTTCTTCCACCTGTTCCCCGTCGGGCTCCACCACCGGGCGGCGCATGTCAAAGTAGTACTCCGGATACATCCACTGGAAAAAAGTTCCATCCCACTTTTCGTATCCGCTTCTGGCCGGGAGAACATAGTGCGACAGGACCGCCGTTTCGGTCATGGCCACTTCGACAGTGACCAGCAGGTCGAGTTTGGCAAAGGCCTTCTCGTATGCCGTGGTGTCGGCATAGGAGCGCAGGGGGTTCGAGCCGCTCACGATGACCGCCCGAATCCGCTGGGGATGATCATTATTTATTTCTTCCGGCATGACGTTGGGCGGAAAGACCCCCATGATGAGGGGAATATTCGTGGCCACCGTCCTCCAGGTCCCCGGGTCTTCTTCGGGAGTGTGGGATCCCATGGGCATCAGGTGCCCGCCGAAAACGTTCCCGCCCTTGCCCCCGATGCGGCCGGCCAGGGCCAAGAAGATCAACTCCAGGTAGGAGTTCAGGGTACTGTGGCGGCCCATCAGGATGCCCAGGTCGCTGCGCCAGGCGCTCTTCCGGGTGGCAAGGAGGCGGGTGAATTCCCGGACCGCCCCCGGATCCAGGCCGCAGACCCGGCAGTTTTCCTCTATCTTCACATCATCAAACCAATTCTGGATCGCCTCGAATCCGTTCACCTTGCCGGAAAGGTACCTTTTGTCCAGCAGCCCTTCTTCGGTCAGGAGGATTTTGATCATGGCTTTCAGCAGCAGCGCATCGGTTCCGGGCTTGAGCCGCAGATGGATATCCGCCAGCTTCGCCGTCTCCGAGACCCGGGGATCCACCACGGCCAGCTTGAATCCCGGTTCTTTCTTCTTGTCGCGGAGAACCACCGGGGCCTGGGGGATGTCGTGGCTTACCACGGGGTTGGCCCCCCAGAAGACCATGAAATCCGATCCCGAGATATCCGGGACGGCATGCATGTACTGCCGCCCGAAGGCTTTGCCCTGCACCCAGAAGTATCCGGTGAGTTCCTGGGCCAGAGGGCTGTAGTGATTTTTGGACCCCAGCCCGTGGAGAAAGCGGACTCCGAAGGCCGCTTCAAAATGGCAGCCCTGCCCTCCCCCCCCCATGTAGGCCACGGAACGAGGCCCATGCTGCCCCACGACCTCTTTCAACCTGGCCGCGATTTCATCCAGGGCCTGCTTCCAGGAGATGCGCTCAAATCGGTCTCCCACGCGTTTGAGGGGGTATTTCAGCCTCTCCGGGTTGTTCTGGAAATAGGCAATGTTGACGCCCTTCCGGCAGATATACCCCCGGGATCGGGGGTTTTCTTTATCACCCCTGACCTTGAGGATCCTGCTGCCCTCGGTGGTCACTTCCAGGCCGCAGTTACTGAAGCAGAGCACGCACGAAGTCTTCTTCCATTCGCTCATGGCTGGCTCCTTGGGGGGGGTTTCCCCTGCAGGGAGAGGATAGAACGGGAGGGGGGGCGAAGTCAATGCGGAATGCGGAGCTCGGAATGCGGAATTATTAATCTTTCTTTGTCGGTCCCCTCTGGGGAAGAAAAAAAGAATATCACCACAGAGCACGGAGAGATCGCGGAGATTTTTTTGAATAAAGGGCATAGACACAAATCATTTTTTGAATATTTCATAATATCTGCGCCCTCTGCGGTTTATCATTATTTCTTTATGAATGCTTCATCCGTGTTTATCCGCGTTCATCCGCGTCCCATTAAATTTCTTGTCTTTGGGCCTTTTCTAATATGAAATCTGTACTACTTACGTTCAAACTCTTTAAATTTTGTTAACCAAAATGATGTCGGGGCGGCCCCCTGTGGCCGCCCGCAAGATGGGCAACCACTGGGGGTTGCCCCTACAATTTCCGTAAATAACGTAGGTTTTCCTTCTGTTTGGTTGCGGCTCCGCCGCGCTAAGTTCATCTGTGTCCCATTAGGTTTTTATTCCGAATTCCGCATTCGCCATTTCACATGATGCGTCACGCTTTGCTTTCCGGCTGGGGCTTCACCTTCTTTTGCACGCCGGAGGTGTAGACGATGATGGCCGACTCCCCGTCCACCGGGCACTTGTTCTCGCAGATGCCGCAGCCCGTGCATATTTCTTCCTTCACCATGGGCCGTTTCTTATCATCGCCCACGATGGCATGGTAAGAACACTGTTCGTTGCAGACCAGGCAGATCTTTTCTTCCTCGAAGGCGATGCACCGGGTCTTGTCGATCTTGGCGACCCCCATCTGGATCTTCTGCTTTTCTTCGACCGAAAGGGGGAGAATGGCTTCGGTCGGGCAGACCCTTCCGCAGAAGTTGCAGTGCTCCTCGCAGTAGCCGATGCGAGGAACCAGGCGGGGGGTGTAGAGACCGGCCAGCCCCGCTTCCAGGAAGGTGGACTGGAGGGCGTTGTTGGGACAAACCTTCAAACACTCTCCACAGCCGGTGCAGACGGCGACGAATTTATTCTCCGGCAGGGCCCCCGGGGGCCGGATGAGCCGGTTGTTCTTGAGCCCGCTTTCCGTCTGCAGGGGGTTGGTCTTGATGGCCAGAGCGGAGAAGACGCCGAAGGCCAGAGAACCTACCACATACCTCCGGGAGAGAGAAACCCCCTCTGCGGTCTTCCACCGGGGAAAGTGGAAACCGAAGGTAGTGGCTTCCGGTGGACAATCCAGGCATTGGAAGCAGGAAATGCAATCCTGCTGGCGATACTGCCGGGGGGTTTCACCAGGGATGGCTCCAATCGAGCACTCTTCCGGGCATTTCCCGCACTGGACGCAGGCATCGCTGACCGACCTGCCCACGATGCGAAGGCGCGAGACGAGCGAAAAGAGAGTCCCCAGGGGACAGAGGTAGCGGCACCAGAACCGTCTGCGTATGACTCCCAGGGCCAGGACTCCCGCGAAGAACAGAAAGATCAGCAGGTTGACTTTAAAGATGGGCAGCTTCATCGCCGGAAGGATGAAAGGATTGCCGGGAAGAAACCGCTGGATTTCCGGAAGAAGATGATTATAGATGTAGACCGCGGGCGGGTAAAAGGCAATGACCAGGGTCCGGGTCAACAGGCTGATGGGGTCCAGGAGGTAAAGAACCTGCAGCCCCAGGAGCCCCGCGGTCAGGGCGAAAATAAAAATCCCGTAACGGAGCCTTTTCAGGGGCTGGTCGTTAATGGGCTTGGACCGCTTCTTTTCCCGGAAGAGGACCCGGTCGAAGAAATCGAGGGTCGCCCCCATGGGGCAGAACCACCCGCAGAAAAAATTGCCGAAGATCACCACCAGGAGGAGGACCCCCAGGGCCGGAAGCATCCGGATGATGATCTCGCCCTGGGTTAGAAAAGCGACGATGGCGATGAAGGGGTCCAGCCGCAGGTACAGATCGACCGGAATCCTTACTTCCAGGGGGAAGGCAGCTTGAATGATCAAGTAAAGGAGGAAAAAGAAGGAGACGGCCTGGACGGTTCTCCTTGCCAATTGGAGCTTTCCCGTCATGCGGCCTTGACCTTCTTCATCCGGACCTTGGAGAGGTTCATCTCTCCCAGGCCGAGGTCGTAAGCATTCTTGATGAACCGGATCTCCGCCGGCCGGAAGGGCTTTCCCGTCTTGGGATGTTTGAAATAGGAAGCGCAGTAGGCGTCTACCGCCACCATATCCGTTGTGGCGCACACCTCCCCGATATCCTCCGTCTTCCCCGGTCCCTTGGGCCCGTTGGTGGTGAGGATCCGGATGGCGTCAACCACCACCAGGTCCGGCTTGCGGACCGTGTTGATGTCGGCGATGCACTGATGGAGGTCGATCTTGTGCAGAAGTTCCATGTCCCAGATGGTCCCCATGGCATTCTTCAGGCCCAGGGTGAGTTCGGTGGCAAAGTGCTGCTTGGGAAGGGGAAAGGTGATATAAACATCGGTTTCCAGCACATCCTGGATGAATTCCGCTTCCTTGAGTTTCTTGCCCTTGGGGATCTCCACCTTCTTGTACACGTTCCGGCCGTGGCCGGAATAGATGTCTCCCCCGGCCTCCTGGGTGACTTTCTTCAGGCCCGACCGGGAGAAGCAGAACTGATAATTGTCGCAGGTGTGGTCCCAGACCGCGACCCGTTTCGCCCCCGCCTGGTAACACATTTTGATCAGGGCCGAAAGCAGTTCGGGATTGTTGGTGGCCGCCTGCTCGGGGGTCCGCGCCCAGGCGATGTTGGCCTTGATCACCACCCTCTGCCCCTTCTTCACAAACCTTCCCATCCCCCCGAGAGGCGCCATGGCCGCCTGCAGGAGCTGGGTGGGGGTCCCCTGCTGGGCGATCACCAGATCGGCATCTCCCGCGGCATAAGCCACGGAAGGCCGGGAATAAGACGAGAGGAAGAACATCTTGGGCAGGGCCGCTGCCGCGACCGCCCCTTTCAATAAATCCCTGCGGGTCAACTTCGCTCTGGAAAATGAATCCATAAAAACCTTTCTTAAATATTTATTGGACGCGGATGAACACGGATAAACACGGATAAGAATGTAAAAACTTTAGGCGCTATTGGCGTGTTTATCTGTGCCCATTTTTCTATTCCGCATTCCGAATTCCGCAATCCGAATTTATTGCATTCGGTCGATCCGGGCTGCGCCCTGATCGGTCCCGAACCAAATCCCATCCTTATCCTCAGCGGCGCAGAAAACGCTGTTGCTCGGCAATCCGTCAGCCGCAGTGAGGGAATCCCACTGGCCCTGCGCAATTTCGAAAACACTCACCCCGTTATCCCGGCAGACGAACACCTTTCCCTGAATCACCGCAAGGGAGTGAATTCCCCCGCTCTTCAGGGGATCGGTGGGTTCAATCGTCTTCCATCGATCGGCGGCCGGATCATATTCGTAAAGGGCTCCTCGGACGCTTCCCGCCCAGATCCTATCGCCCACCCGGGTTAGGGCTTTGATCTCCAGATCGGTCAGGCCTTCTTTCTCCCCGTAACTTTTCCATTGATTCTGGGATTTAAGCAACCGGGTTATACCCCCATTGGTCCCTGCCCAGAGAGCATCCCCTTGAACCAGGAGGGCGTTCACAAAATTCCCCGACAGCCCGTCCTGAACGGCATAAAAGGCTTTCCATTTTTCGGTCTTTTTATCCAAAACGGAAATGCCCCTCTCCGACCCGACCCATAGAATGTCTCCATCCAGGGCCAGGGACACAATCTTCTTGGCCACCCCGTTGTTGGTGTTGAAGGGCCTCCAGGGATTCTTCCTTTTGGGATTGTAGTAGGAGATTCCTCCGCCCCCGAATCCATAAAAATACGTGCCGAACCACAGCCGATCCTTATCCGGAAGGATAATCGTTACATCGTTGTAGGCCGGGTGGTTCTTCCACTTGATGCTGACCCCGTCGTCTTTCTCCGGCGGTTCCCCTTTGGTGGTATAAACCTTGAAGACCTTCTTGGCCCGGTCGTATAGGGTCGTTCCCCCGGCATACGTCCCGAACCACACTTCCTCTCCCTGCACCGCAATGGCAAAGATCATTTCGCTGGACAGTCCGTCTTTCGCGGTCAGCTGCTGGAAGGAAAAGGGCCTTTGGAGAAAACCGGCTTCCGCGGGAGACCCGAACTGGGAACCCATAAAAAATGAGAAGAGTAACCCCCCGCACAGGAAAATCGCTCGCTTCATCCATCCTCCTTTAAAAACATTATGGCGGATCGAGAGAGGTTTTTCAATAAAGAAATCATTGAATTAGGCTTAAATCCCCGGCCGCCAGGCCTGGCCGGGTCAGGATTCCAGGCAGTATCCCCAAGGTGAAGTTACTAATGAGGCCATAATTATCTGGACAGGAATTCCGTCTTTTAATCATCCTGGATTCCGGCTTCCGCCGGAATGACAACCAAGAACCATGCCTTTCTAATGTTCGTCACTCCGGCGAAAGCCGGA
>Ga0315285_10004361_pt1 | contig 14665 bp, 14 predicted proteins | sample YL17G09_36_MG_FD_203698 | JGI IMG/M metagenome (GOLD analysis project Ga0315285, IMG submission 203698) | Sediment microbial communities from Yellowstone Lake, YNP, Wyoming, USA - YL17G09_36 | ecosystem: Environmental > Aquatic > Freshwater > Lake > Sediment | place: USA: Wyoming | collected...
GGCCTTTCTGCACTCCCAATGTACCGCCCCCATCGAGATCAGCTCCCCCTCCCGGATGCCGGTATCATATAGAACTAAAACAACGGCCCGGTCTCTTATACCAGAACGGCTTTCAGTGAAACAAGAGTCTAGGAGCCGCCGCACCTCCTCATCGGTGTAGGTGGGCTGGGGCTCTGTGCGGAAGGCGGCCAGCCGGATGCCTGTCGTGGGATCGGAGGCTAGGTGGCCCTCGGAGACAAGGAAACGGAAGAAACGCCGGAGGGCGATCTGGGCCTCGCGGAGGGTCTTGGCCTTGCGGCCGTCCTGGAAGACGATGAGGTACTCGCGCAGTAGGGCGGGCGTGACTTCCTTTAGGCCCCGGCTGCGGAGGTATAAACAAAGGCGCCCAGCGTCCCGGACATAGTGACGGATGGTGGAGGGACGGAGCCCCTCTAGGGTGAGTGCGCGGCCGAAGTCCTCTGTCAGATCCATCTCCAAGTCCTGGAACCTATCCCCCTAGTATCGGCGGAACCGTCCTAGAAGTGAGCGGGCGGCTGTTAACCACGCGCTGTGTTATACTGTCCTTGGAGTTCCCCAGTAGCTCAATCGGTAGAGCGCCTGCCTGTTAAGCAGGAGGTTCCTGGTTCGAGCCCAGGCTGGGGAGCCAGCATTAGCCTTGGCGGGGATTCCTCACTCTACTGCACCTCTCCCCCGCCTGTCAACCCCTGTCTCTATGCGACATTTCCCTCGGCATTTCCCTGTGGATTTAGCTTCGTTTCAGATGCGCCATTCTGCGCGACATTTCCTCCAATTGGATCACACGCCTTGACAATTCCTCCGCCCCTTCCTCTACACTGAGAGTGTAAGGGATGCCTGCTGTTCGAGGGAGGGCCGCGGCGGTGTAACCACCGTCAACAGTGGGGGCGGCGAAATGGTGTAGGCAGCGGGCACCGCAAGAAAGAGGCACCCAATGGAGGGGGATAACCGCTCCGCCTGGACCCCGCAACTGGTCTTTTGGAACACCCTCGGCACCTGCCTTGGGGCCGTGTTCGGCGTTGCCGCTATCCTCATCTCCCTGGTGGCCCTACTGAGGTAGAACATGGCGCGACCAATCGAAGGCATCCCAACGTTCACGGGTAAGGCCGCACGGTGGCTGGTTCACTACCTGAAGAACTCCAAGCCTGACCCGGAGAAGGCAGCGCAGGCCATCCGTGACCGTGAGTGGGTGCGGCGGCACATTAGACCCCTACCACGATAGAGGAAGAACCATGCCCGTACCAGAAGCCCCGGTCAAAGAACCAATGGCCCCGGTCGCACCGCGACCCAAGGCGCCGCCGCGCATAACCGAAGACCCGGAGCGGTACTACTTGCCACGCCGCCTTTGCCCAGGACAACGTAGGGATGGGGCGGATGGGGGCGGCCCACAGTAGGGTTGGTCTGTTATTCCTTGGGCTGACCGCTGGCGTGGTGTGAACGTGGTGCCTAGCCCCTAGAAGAAGAGCCAGCTCTTTCTGGGGGCGAACCGCCGCCCGCACGTCGGCACTGGGGACACCAGAGCGGGAAGGGCTGAGATGCCCTTATAGCCAGCAGGCCGAAGCCGACCAGCCCAAGGAATAACAGGCAGACCAGGAGAAGACAGTGTGCTGTTCCCCAGATCTTTCCTGTAACGTAGGTAGTTTCTACCACCCGTGGGTTGACTCCGAGAACTGCCTCCTCTGTGGTTATCAGAAGAGCGGCTGCAAGACCATTGCCTGTGGCCAGAGTTGGCCACCCGGCGCGGTCTACGGCGAGCCGACCAAGGATTGGGTGGGTCACGGCACCAAGGTCTGGCTCATGCAGCACGGGGGAGATCCCCGCCCCAAGCTCAACGAGGCCCTCATTCTGGCCAAGGACTGGTTCCGCAGTGAGCCCGGTTTCACCGGCCGCGGCCACTTCACCCTGCGCGAGTATGGTGGTCACTGGGCCTTGGAGAGGTTCACACCTGCCCAGACCATTCCCTTCGCCCTGAGTGGCGCGATGGTGCGGAAGACGGATGAGGCGGTGCGGTGGTTTTTCGACACCGACGCCATGCTGGATGATCCTGTCCCCTACCGGCGGTGGGGATCCGCAGTACAGGGGATCAGCAAAGAGGAGATCGCCGCCAGGCTGGAGGGCTACCAGTTCTTCATCGACAAGGAGACCAACCGCTCTTGGAACCAGGAGAAGTACCTGATCCTGCCGCCCCTGCGTGAGTTGCCGGAGGAACAGAAGCGGCGGCTGGTGCAGTGGTGGGACAGGTTTTGGTTTGACTTCCTCGACCTGCATCCAGACTGGCGCTGGACGCCGATGCGGGGTTTCTGGAAAACGGGCGAAGAGGTTTTCGGTCTAGTTTAGTTCTTCCTCTCTTTTCCTCGCGACCAGCATCCATGCCTCCCCGGTAGCGGGGTTCACGAACGTATCAGTGATGAGCCAGTCCTTGTGGCGTTCCTGTGCGTCCTTCGGGATGTGGAAGCACCCGGCTTTGTCTGGACAGGGGACCAAGGGTATGAACCTACGCTCGATGTTGGCTCCGTGAGGTACTGGCATCTCTCTCCCTCCACCCCTAGAATACCAAATGATCATTGGAGTTGACAATTCCCCACCCCATTCGATACGCTGAGACTAGAAGGATAAGGCGCGTAAGCATTTAAGCAAGGAGCCTCACTATGCCCTTCGATATGTACTACCCATCCCGCCGTCCTGACGGCACCGCCCCACGTTTGGAGCCACAGAATACCGACAAGGCCGCACAGGAATCCCTGGCCCAAGCTGGCGCCGGGGCCCTGAAACCCGCCCCAGTGGTTCCCCGCGCCATTCAGGACATCATTGATGAACTGAACGCGGTGCGGCAGATCATCAGTGAGTTGTGGGCCGCGGAGTACAAGGCCAACAAGTGGGGCTCGGTACGCCCGCGTCCGCCTACCCGTCCTCCCTACGACGTTGAGTCGGTGGCCCGAAGCAAGGAGTTGCAGCGGGCGGAGGAGAGGGAAAGCCAGCTCTTGCGCGAAGTGAATGAAGTCCTGGCGGCGGCCCGGATGGGGTCTGGTGGCCCACAGGCACCGACCCAGCTCCAAGTCCAGGAGAACGCTGCTCCCCGGAAGGAATAGCCCGTGGCGGGCGACATGAGCACCGAGCTTCTGGCCGGAATCCAGGGTGGTTATCCGGAGCAGGTGGGCGGCGCTTCCCGAAAGAGACAAGTCGTGGGCGTTCATCAGCGGCTCAAGGAGCACCGGAAGAAGGTGAAGGCGCACCTCTCCAAGGGGGCGCAACAGCGCGTCAGCGAGAAGATCGCGCATCTGGTTGAGTCCGGTGAGGTGCCAAATACCGCACAAGGGCGTAAACAGGCAGCCGCAGTCGCCCACAGCATGGAAAGGGCCGGTCGGCTGCGTCGGGACGGTGTCTACATTCCCGCGAAGAAGGGGTAAGACCTATGGCAGAGAAGCGTTGGATGGGTCCGGCAAGGGCCAGGATGGAGAGCAAGGGCACCACGGGCAGTTTACGTGCAATCGCCCAGAAACGGGGACTCCTCTCCGGCGAGAAGGATACCCTCACCGAGCAGGATCTCAGCCGCCTAGCAAAGGCGGCCAGCAAGATGAAGGGCAAGGACGGCAAGCTCACCGCGGAAGGCCTGGCGCTGATGCGTAAGGTTAATTTCGCCCGAAACGCTTTAAAGGCCAAGAAGTAGGCCTGGTCGGGTAGGAGGAGAATGATGCCGCGGGAAGTGCATTTGCCTCCCGTGGAGAAGCTGGGGACCGAACTTGATCCGGCCGTCCAGCCTCTCTTCTTTGATCGTTCTCCGGCCGCCATTCGGGAGTGGATTGAGACTTTTTTAACGGTCCCTGACCTTCAGCAACAGATCGTGCCATTTAAACTCTTCCCCCAGCAGGTACTCATGCTGGAGGACACAACGGGGCGCGACATACGGGTGAAGGGGAGGCAGTCCCGGACCTCTAGTCTGGAACTGGCGGTCACGGCGCGGGAACTCACCACTACCTGGGGCTACACGGCGATCACGGGTGTCCACAATGATCCCGATACACAGGCCTTCCGCCACCGCATTAAGCATCATCTGAGAGACCTGGCGGCGCATGGCATGGAGTACACACTGGCGGTTGACAACGACGACGAGTTGGCCATCGCCGGTCTGGAGAGCCGGGTTATCTTTCAGTCCGGTGAGAAGCGCATCATCGGGCGCTCTCGTACCGCTCACCGAGCCCACCTTTCGGAGGTGGCGCACTGGAGACCGGAAACCGTCGGCCCTTTGATGGGGGGACTGAAGCCTTCGGTGCCCGGCCCGCCCTTTGGGTCAATCGTCTTGGAGAGCACGCCCAATGGGGCTGAGGGTTACTACTACAACGAGATCCTGGATGCCCGTCCTAACAATCCGGCGAGTCTCTGGACCGTGCATCTCTACCCGTGGTGGATGGAGCCCCGCTACCGTGTGGGCTCCGAGCCGGGGGTGGACATTATGATCCCCGCCTATGAACTGCAAGAGAAGCTGGCCAATTTCCGGCCGACGCCGGAGGAAGAGCGCCTTATGCACAAGGCGGACCTGACTCCTGACCGCATCCTCTGGCGCCGCCTGAAGATGGCAGACCTGGCCAAGACCACTACACCCTTCGCCCAGGAGTTCCCTGAGTCCTTGGAGGGATGTTTTCTCTCCATTTCTGGAAATTACTTCCAGACTCCAGATGGCATCGACCACCTGGAATGGTACAGGAACCTCATCACGCCCCCGGTCATGGAGCACGACGTTCTGCCCTACAACAAGTCGCCAGTGCCTTTTGGCAGCGGACGCTTGGCCGTCTGGGAGTTCCCCGATCCCACGCAGATCTACGTGGTCTATGTGGACTGTGCTAGTGGTGAACAGGGTGAGACGGCAGACTTCACTGCCATCAACATCCTGAACGCGGGGACGATGCACAAGGCTGCCCGCTTTCGGGCGAAGGTTACGCCGAACGACGCCGCGGCCATCGCCTGCGCTATCGGCGAATACTACGGCAACGCACTGCTGGGCGTGGAGCGCATCGGACACGGCTCGGCGTGCCTGGATCGGGTACGGGAACTCCTCTATCCGAACATCTACTACCACTACGATCCTATGCAGCCCAAGAAGGACATCAAACCCGGCATTTACCCGACTCAGCCAATGCGCGAGAAACTCCTCCAAGGCTACCGGACGGCGGTGGTGAATCATACCTACGTCACACGGGATGCCCTGGAGGTACAGGAGCAGGGCACCTTCGACTGGACGAAGGCCCAGAACCGGATGAAGGCGCAGGCCGCCGGTTACGGGTCACATGACGACATCCTTATGTCCGTGGCCGGGTGCCTGTTTATGGCGCCGGAGGCCAAGGTTCGCCGGAAGCCGGGCCAGCGCAAAGACGAAGACGACGTAATCCTGGTGGGCCAATGCGGGAATATTATCAATCCCCACCGCCAGCCGAAGAACGGCTCGCAATGGTGGATGGTATGAGGATAGGTTGAGATGGCCATTCCTAAGAGTGCGCTTCTAAACAAGAAGGACGCGGACCAACTCCGTCAGAGCATCACAACCAAGTTGGCATACGGTAAACGCTTCTGGAGTCCCCTGCATGTTCGTATGGACTACTGGTGTGCGCTATATCTCATGCTTGACATCGTGCAGCAACTCAAACCAGTTGGCTACCGACGGTTCGTCAGCAACGAACCCCGGACAGCCCTGGATGCCGCCCTTTCGATCTTGACCCGTAATGAGTCCTTCTGGCGCATCCCCCTCAATGAAATCACCGATGAGAACATGGACGAGCGGCGGCGGATTGGTAAGGTCGAACGTACCCTCCAAGGCATCATCTACGACGTGGATGAGAACTTCTCCATGCGCGGCCTCATGCCGCTCTGGAAGCAGGCGGCGATGCAGGCCCTTCTCCGCGGCTGGATCTGGGGCAAGATACACGTCACCGAGGAGGCTCTGAAGTACCGGGAGGCGCCGGTGATCGCCGAGATCTACGACTCCCGTACTGTGTATCCGTACCTGGACGCGATGGGTCTGAACTACAACATCATCGAGAAGTCCACGACGATGGGCGACCTGGCGAGTCTCTATCCGGAGTCCTATGGCGAAGAGTACAACGACAGGAACTTCGACCCCAACAGTCCGGCGGTCAAGCTCGAATACTGGTCTAACGACCGTGGGGAAGTGCCCGGTGTGGCCGGGGTACTGGGATTGGCCATTCCAGCCTACCAACTCTACAACCCCAACAACGTCCTGCCGCTGGCTGGGGCCAAGTGGCTCATACCCCCCTACAGACACGGATTCTCACCGCAGGCGCTCCCGGTCTTTGGTGTGGCGGTAAACGGCGTCAACATCGTCACCAAGCCCGCGATTATGAACCTCATTGCGGAGCGGAGTCGGGATAGGGCGCGGCTGATGGGGTTGGGTGAGTATGGGGCTTTCTGGCAGATGGCCAGCAACTCCTGGGTCTCCGAGTCGGGCCGCTCCCTCTTGTCGGCCGTCGAGGAGCAGGTGCCTCAGTACAACGAACTTATCGCCACCATCTTCCATCACTTCAGTATCGGCACCTACGGCACCTGGATCTTCAAGACCGCCTCCGGTGAGCTGCCAGAGTTCACACCCGGCATCGAGGCGAAGGTCGCCATCCGTCCGGAGGAAGACCTGCGCCGAGCCGAGATGTCGCCGGTGTCGGCGGATGCCTACCGGCTGGTGGCTCTCCTCGACCAAGAGCGCCAGAAGGGTGTCCTCTCCAACATCCTCCAAGCTGTGGTTCCGATGCAGGGCAGCGGAATCTTCTTCCAGCAGATAGCTAACGCCGCCCTCAACGCCCTGGAGCCCTTCCATGATGGCATGGAGAACTTCGGTACGCGGGCGGGCACATCTGTCCTGGCGCAGTTCCAGTCTGGAGGCGCCTCGCTCAAGAAGTTTATTGTGACTGCGCCCGCGTCGGCGTCCATCGTTCGGAGACAGACCTTCTTCAACATCGAGTTCGATCCGGCCATCGACCTGGACCGTGGGCGCCGATACCGGCCCCGGCCGGTCTTCAAGCCCAGCCTGCCTGATGATATGTCGCTACGCATCCAGGCAGCCCGGTTCGCCCTCGATCCGAAGCGGCCGGTCCTGAGCCTGATGACCGTTCTGGAGACCATCCTCCAGATCGACGACCCGGCGGCTGAGATTGACCGCATGTGGGAGGACATCGCTAATAACGATCCAGTGCTCGTCCTGGAGCAGGTGGCTCAGTCCTTGGAGCGCCGGGGAGAGCTGGAGATGGCGGCGCGTATCCGTACCAATGAGTTCCGGACGGCCTACGTCCAGGAGATGCAGTTCCGCCAGGTGACAGGCCAAAACGCGGCCTATGGGCAGCAGACGATGGCCATGCCGACCGGCGGTAATACGATGCCCTCCGAGACCGGCGTTGCAGCCGCAACCCAGCATCCAGGCACCGGCCAAGGGCAACCCGCGACAGGACCGGAAGTAGGGATGATGGGCCAACTCGGTGAAAGGGCAGGAGTCTAGCAATGTTCAGATTCTTCACGATCTGCCCATGCTGTCTGGTATTCCTGTGCAGCGCGTGTTGGGGTGGTAGGTGCCAGTGCCCACATCGGAGGCGTTAGGACGGTAGACATGACCACTACACCAATGGAAGAGCCAAACGGACAGCGCGTATCCGGCGCCCAGCTTTACCAGGCCCTTTATGCAATGGATGGTCGGATGATGGAGCAGTTCGGGTTGCTGAATGATCGCATGACTCAATCCGATGCCCGTACCACGCAACTAACAGGGCGCGTGGATGAGCACATTAGCAACCATCCGTCGGCGAAGCCTAGCCTGACCCACGTTGGCGGCATCACCACCATCGTATCGGCTGCGGTCACGGCGGTCATTGCGACCGTCTACGGACTCATCAAGCGGGGACTCTAATGGCTGAACCACCCACACTCGAAGACATCGTTAACCGGATGATGACCGGCGGCGGTACGCCAGGAGAGATAGATCGGGCCGCACTCCGTCGGATGCTGGCCGACCTGGGTATCGACGTTCCCATCAATACTGCGGACGTAGAGGATGCGGCTCAAGCCCTACTGGATGCCCAGGTTAACCTAACCAATATGCAGCAGCGTCATGGTCTTGTTGGTAAGGATCTCGCCAGTCAATCGGTATTGGACGAGGCCCAGACTCAGGTGGCGCAGGCTCAAGGTGAACTGGTGCGCCGCGCCAATTCCTTGTGGGGCGCTCAGGCGGGCGGCAACGTCTCGGAGAACATCTCCCAGTTTGTCACCCGCCAAGCGGAGACAGTCTCGGTCGAACAGCGAACCTCCCGCCAATACCTAGACGTTCCGACGCCAGAAGAGTTCCTGGACAGGTTCGAGACGGGCTTGGCGACACACGTTAAGGCCCAGGTGCAGGCAGGCAAACTCAGCCGCGAGGCTGGCCTCTGGCTTCTGGACAATCCAGACGTACTCTACAACGACTACATGGCCGACCTGGGTGCCCGTGCTGCCAAGGGTGAGCAGATCTTCAAGCCTGTGGGTGTTGGGGGCACCCCGGAGTTTCTTGGCACCCGCGCTGGTGCTGTGGAAACCAGCCAGACGGAAGAAGCGACCAAGGTCCTGGAGAAGGCACAGCAGGAGGCGACCGCTGTGCAGGCGGCTGGGGCTGGTGGTGGTACTACACAACGACAGACAACGACCACCACCCAGACCAAGGAGCAACAGAAGGCGCTCTCTCAGTTGGAGCAGACCCAGCAGATCTTCGCCCGCCCCAACCTGACGACGGTTTACGCTGTGTCTCCTCTTGAGTACCTCCAGCAGCGAACAGACCTTGAGATGCTCTACCAAGGCCAGCGGGGAGCGAAACGGCGCGAGGCCGAGACCGCTACAGCGCCCCCGATTGTACTGCCACGAAGGGTCAGTTAAATGCAGATCGCTGAACGCGCCGACAAGTTCGTGGCTGCACTTCTGGCGGCGCGTGATCACCCGCCATCTGAGCAGGAGAAGGTTCGTCAGATGGCGCAGGATGCTGTGCGGGAGGTGCAGTCGCGCCTGCGGAAGCGGCGCCAGTCCGTCCGTAAGTTCTCTCCGGGGAGGAAATAGTCATGGGACAGTCAGGTGTAGGTGGTTCTGGAAGCGTCCTTGGTAACTTGGTCGCTCGCCGGAGTCAGATCAACAAGATCCGCGAGAAGTTGGGCTTTACGCCAGGCGGCGACATTGGCGGCGTTCCCCAAGGGGGCCTAAAACGCACAGCGCCGACTTCTCCCGCTGGTCCCGCGGCACCTCCCGCGGCCAAGCAGCCCAAGAATCCTGCGGCCATGCCGGGGCCAACTCCGGTAATCGCCGCAGACAAGCGCAAGGTGATGTTGGAGCAGGCGGCGACCTTCCTGGCGGGGCTCCAGAAGGCGCCTCCAGCGCAACCGAAACCTCCCGCCCAACCTACGGGAACGACAACCTTGGGTCGGGCGCGGCAGATCCTCTCCGGAGGCGTCTAGGTGGCTAAGATATTGCCCGGCGAAACGCCGGATACTGCCTTGCAGCGTATCCGCGCCTCGCGGTCGGCGGTAGCGGCTGTGCGTCCTGCTCCGGCAGGAACACCGGCCCCGACTCCGCCACCTTCGCCTGCGCCTACCCCCACTCCCGCTCCTTCGGGGACGCCCGTTCCTGTGTCCCCATCTGAACGGCTCCAGCAGGTAGAGCAAGAGACGCAGTCCACCGTGCCATCTCCTCTGGGGAGACTCCGGGCGATAGAGGCTAGACTTCAACCAGGACCACGGGCACCGTTTAACTTCGTGCCGTGGCAACCCACGGATATGACTGCGGCACAGGATGAGTTCAAACAATACATTTCCCGCCAGGAGATAGGAGGCGGCCTTACACTCCCCAAGGGCGCTAGTACAGACATACACGATGCCTACGGCAATATGTTCTTCGCTGAGAAGCAGATGGGCGCTCTGCTGGATCAGGTGGGGACATACAGTCCGGAGGGAATAAAGGATCTCCGGCGGACTGTTGAGGGCACTGTGGGGGCGGACTATGCCAACACAGTGGGCACCCTTAACCCGCAGCGGGCCGTCACGGATGCCGTGACCTCTATTGCCGGAGAGCGTCCAGACGACTACACAACGTACCTTGCCTCCGATGCCGGACTCCAGGATCTTCTTCAGCGGGCACAGATTTCCCTGCTGGCACCCCCATATGAACCAGGCAACGCGATCCCAGTAAGCGGGTTCGGGGCACCCCTGTCTGACGCCATACGCAAGAACCTACCGGCGGGTGCCCTCACTGACATCCTTGCCAATACGGTAGACCTGATGGGCGATCCCGCTTTCTTGGCCACGCTGCCGTTTTTCCCCGGCGCTACGTTGGCAAGGAAGGCATTAACGATGGCGGAGGTTTCGGGTTTCTTGTCGGCAGGGGCGGAGGCGGAGGAACGGGGATGGGCACCACCTTATGTCGGTAGTATCGGGGCTGCTATTGCGGGCCCTCTTTTGCTGCACTCCCTTCCCGGTCTTGCTCGTGCGGGTGTCCGCTTCGCTCTGGAACGTGCGGCGGCCGACCCCATTGCGGGAACTCCTGCAACTGAGTTACTCCGACAGAAGGGTTACATCATCACCGGCACGGACGAACTGCGGGCGGGGCTCGGCATCAGGAAAACCCCAACCTCCCTAGCAGATATTCCGGCCGTTGCACGTGCGGATGTTGAGGCAGGCCCAGACATAATCTACTCCGCCCAATATCCAGAACGTGCCGAGGCGATTATCGCCGGGTCACGTACCAAAGAGGTGTGGGCTACGCGGTCTATCGACACTGTGGCCAATCCAGGAACCGAAGACTCTACCATTTTGACCCTCCGTGTCCGCGAAGGGGCCAAACCAGTTCGAGAACGCCCGGATATACGCGGCGGCACTGTCGCCTACCGGCCGGAGGATGTCACCGTTTTGGCGCAGACTCCAATCACTCAGGTCTACGACGCGGAAACGATTGCTCTGGCAAAGCCGATCAGTCGAACCCTAGAGGCGGATCTTGCGGAAGCACAGGCCCTCTCTGAAAAGGCACTACCAGCAATGGCTGGCGGTGCGGATATGCTCACACCCGAACTACAAGAGCGGATAGCATACGCACTCTTGGAGCGTCCGGAGGCCAATGACGCTCTGCGGAAATTTGCGCGGGTGTTCGCAAAGTGGGTGCCTGGTGGTGAGTTTCTCGTTCAGCGCGTTGACCAGTTGGCCCTTATGGACGATCCCGCTATGGGGGGTGTGGCCCGCTGGGTATTCAACAAAGGTTGGCAGGACGCACGGCGCGTAGAGCTGTTGGCGCCATTCAATGAATCCAGAGTTCCGTTTCTTGAGAACGGCGTCGGTCAGATGTGGGTGCCCGCGGCCGCGGGCAGCCGCGAGGGTGCGTGGATCGCTGGTGGGGATGTAATCGAAAGCATAATGCGGGGGGAGAGTACCTACGTCTCTCGATTTACACCGGAGCAGGTGGGGTGGCTGCGGCGCCTCTATGCTACGACCGTCGGCCCCACTGCCGAAGCTTCGGCAGCTACAGGCATAAAGATCGCCATCATGGATGTCCACTGGCCCCGTTTTGTGGTTACAGCAAGGGGCGTGTCCGTGCAGAGTGGGGCCGGTGGTGGAAAGCCTGCTGCCCTCTTTCGACGTGTTATCGAGGAGCAGCAACAGGCGATTGAGGAGTTGGGAATAAGGTATCGCCCCGGCCTGATAAACCAGGCGGATCTCTACATACAGGGAATGGACCGCATTGCGCGAAACTCCCTGGTCAATGCTTTCTGGAAAGAAAAGGGAGTAATACGAATCGGTCGCCCGAAAGCGACAGAGCAATCTGTTGCGGGTCTGGGGTTCGGCTTCCGTGGCGTTATGCCAAAGGAGCAACTCCGCCAGGTGGCCACCTTCCTTGGTCCTGGTGCGAGATCCCGTAGTCCCGCCATCACCATCCCGCAGAAGGTCAATGCCGTTATGCGGATGCTACTTACCGGCACAGCCGACACCGGCTGGGGCGCCATCCAGCTCCAAACACTTCCTTGGGTGGCGGATAATCCTGCTGCGGGTGCTAGACTCTGGGCACGGGCAATGGCCGAGGGATTCCGGGATATGGCCACCCCACGGGCGCTCTACAGGTTTATCCAGAGCCCCGCCGCCCGCGATTTTGCCGCACATGGCGGCAATATGCAGCTTGAATCTGAGTTCCTTGAGGCCACCAGGCTGTTGGGCGGGGGTCCTGGCCCTACCGGAAAGATTTTGGGTGCGACTACCCTCCCGTTCCGTGTGGCCCGCGGCGGGGTACAACGCCTTACGCGGGGCTTCGAGGGCTCGCTACTCTTTGGCAGGATCATGGCGTATGACGCTATGGTGGATGCCGCCAAAGCCCCAGGCAGACTACTGCGAATGATGGGTGCCCCCAAAGGGTTGACCGGCGAGGCGCTCGAATATGAGAAGTTTCGCATAGCCCGCTTTGCGGACACCCTCATAGGCCAGCCTCAACTTAGTGGCGTCCTCTCGCCCCGCCAGATGCAGATCGAATCCGCGTGGGTTTGGTTCGCCACGCGCTACACGCGATCCTTCCTTGGCACATTGTCCTACGTGGCTGGTTCTGGCTACACCCCAGCGGCGGCCCGGCTCATCATGGCCAAGATGCTTCTTGGTGGGGCGGCTATAACTTCCGGACTCATTACGGCCAGAGGGACGATACAGGGCAGAAGCCAAGAGGCGATCCTCGATGAGATCGCCACGGCCCTCAATCCTATGTCTGGTAAGAAGTTCATGGCTATGGAGATCGCTGGCGGTTGGTATGGCTTGGGCGGCACCTACCGTTCCGGGTTCGCTATATCGGCCGGACTCGCCGACAAGGACAACTGGAACTACGACAACTGGGAAGCCTTTGTGTGGAATAATCCAGTCGTTCGGGGCTGGCGTACTAAAGGGGCCCCCTCCTCCACCAAGTTCGCCGATTTCATGTATGGTTCGGACTACATCGGCCAGGAAGTAGACATTGCGGCTTTTGTGGACGACCCCCGCAAGTTGCTCAACTACTTCACCGACAACTACACGCCTATTACGGTCAACGCCTATCTCCAGGGGCAAGGAGATTGGCGGGTTCGCGCACCGCGGGCGGTGGCCGAGTTCTTCGGTCTCCGCACCTCCCCGGAGACGGGCGGCGAGGCCCAGACTGCCATCCGGAACAAAATCTCCAACCAGATGTACGGGATGGACTACGACAAGTTGACCAACAACCGTGTCGCCCGCCAGCGGGTCAACGACAGTCCAGAAGTAGTTGCGGTACTGGAGGGTTACGTCCGCCCCATGCAGCAGTACCGGCCGGAGTCTTCCTGGGACAAGTACCTCAAGCAAGCAGAAGGCGTGCGGGCGAACTATGGCACCCAAAAGGAGGGTCTGGACACCTCCGCCCGTGCCGGGAAGTTGGCAGGCGATGACTACCGCGCCCGGTACTCGGACCTCCAGCGGCAGGAGTTCGGCGAACTCACCGGACTCCAGACGGCACTTGGCCTGGCGTTCGAGGACAAGGAGGCGCCCCCGGACTCTGTGGACGGCGCCCTAAACGCCTACTTCGCCGTTGACTTGAATGCCTACACCGACCCCGCGACCCAGGAGACCGATTGGGAAGGCTTCTACGCCGACCGTGAGGCGACACTCACTGGCCTATCGGAGACAGACCGCGCTGACGTGGATTGGTATCTGTCTAGGCACGAGAGCGAGCTGCACCGAGACTTCGGGAAGGCCTTTGATGAGATCATCAAACCTTCTGGCTATCTGAATGCGCGGGAAACCGTGGCAAAGGCCCTCGGTGTTGACTTGCCTACACTCCAGAAGGCCGCGCAGCAGGCCCTCTTGGATGCGGGCACACGTGCCGGGGGTGCCGACGTGTGGCTGGTGGTGGATGAAGTCCTGAATCAAGGTCTGGTGGCCAAACTGGGCGAGGATGCCCCCACGCTTTCCGATCTGCGGAACGCACTCCGGGAGGCCAGTCCCCGCCTAGACGTGGAGCTGTACCGGCAGGGCTACTCGGACAAGGTACGAACCCAGGCAGCCATACAGTTGGCCAACGACCTCAAGGCACAGTACCCCGACCGCGCTTACTTCACACCGCCGGTCATCCAAGATGCCGAGTAACTGTGTAAATGATCGATCACCTTGACAATTAGACCACCCGATCCGCTATCCTAATAGTGGAGAGACCTAAGAGGAGGTTCCTTAACAATGGGTAAAGTCGTCGAAGACGAAGTGACGAGGATTCGGATGGAGGTAGTGGATCCTGATTCGGAGGACGATCCCCTGCTGACGGATGAGGCTCGTGCGGCGAGGGCTACTGCTTCGGGAGCAGCTCCGGCGCCCGCCCCTACCGGCACAGAGGCCGCCACCCCGCAGGCTGCGCTGACCCCAACGGAGACCCCAACCACCGTCGAGACCCCGACCGAAGTTGTACCGGCGGAACCTGCGGTTGAAGAGGGAGTCCTCAGTGAGGAAGACCTTGTGGCCCTGGGGAGACTGGACAGCTTCCTGAACGAGCAGGTGAATGAAAAGGTCGCGTCGGCCCTGAAGGGCCGGGACCAGACCATCACCCGCCTCCAGAAGGAGCACATGGAGGAAATAAAGGCCGTCCGCCAGGAATTGCGGGAGACCAAGCTCGTGGGTCTGGGCGA
>Ga0315285_10004363_pt1 | contig 14661 bp, 8 predicted proteins | sample YL17G09_36_MG_FD_203698 | JGI IMG/M metagenome (GOLD analysis project Ga0315285, IMG submission 203698) | Sediment microbial communities from Yellowstone Lake, YNP, Wyoming, USA - YL17G09_36 | ecosystem: Environmental > Aquatic > Freshwater > Lake > Sediment | place: USA: Wyoming | collected...
CGATCACCGCCTGACGCCGCGCCCTTGCAACTCCCCCTCCGTCGCGCCGTACGTATGCCTCCCGCACGCGCTCGAGATGCCGGCGGGCAGCGCCGATCTGGATCTCGCCGGGCGGGACCCGGCGCCGGCGCGGAGGTGGCACCTGCGGGACCGAGTTCCCCGCGAGGTCCACGGCGAGCACCCGGAAGCTGTACGACGTCCCGTACCGCAACCGCGGCAGCGACCCTGGCTCGACGCGGGACACGGTTTGCGCGCCGGCGATGGGCTCGTCCGGCACAGCATCGACGACGGCCTCGGTGGCGCCGTCCGGCCCGGGCGGCTCGACGTGCACGATCGTCAGCCCGGGGCGCGGCGCGGACAGGCTCCAGCCATCCCACCCGGCGACGACCTCGTGCAGGTAGTACCCGATGGTCTCGTCACCGGGCGCCCGGTTCAGCGCCGACAGCTGCAGGAACCCCACGTCGGGCTCGTCAGTCAGCACGCCGAGGTCGCCCGGCGAAGCCGTGACCGTCACGCGCCGCCGGTGCAGGCTGTGCCACGCTTTGGTCACGTCGTCCCAGACCTCGACCCGGATGCCGCGGACCAGGTCATCGAGCAGCAGCTCGCGCGTGCCGTCGTCGGCCGCGAGCTTCTCCGCCTCCTGGACCCGGGCGCGGAGTTGTGCGGCCCGCTCGCGGCGGGCCAGCGCGAAGCCCGTCGAGCGCAACGTGCCGGGTGCCGACGTCGCGGGGTCCCCATTGGCCTCGCTGGCGTACTGCCGGGCGAGGTTGCGCGTGTACTGGTCGAGCTTGAGCCCGGAGGCGTCGGGGTCGACGTCGAGCACGACCCATTCGGGGTCCCCGAGCGGGAGTGCGCCACCGACCCAGGCATCGGAGGACTTCGCGGTGAAGACCGGTCCGTCCACCACCACCGAGACCTTCCGCGGCGGAAGGACCTGCAGCTCAGGGGCTGGCGACGTCAGGGTCACGCTCACCCAGGTCGCGCCGGCGAGCGCGGCTCGCGCCCCCGCGGCGTCGAGCCCGTCGAGCACCACGTCGACCGCGAGGCCGAGCCGGCGCAGCAGCGCGGGCGTCGCCCCGAACGAGGCGACCTTGGCGTGGAAGTCGTGCTCTGGCCGGTCGGGCCGCGGGGTCGGCGGAGCATTCGGGTCGGGCTCCGTGCGCGGCGCCTGCTGCGGCTGCTCGGGCCGCTCGTAGTAGCGCCGCATGGCGTGGGCGTCGGCGATCATCTGCAACTGCGGGTTCGCGGAAAGATCCTGGCCGGCCAGCCCGTCAAGCTGCCGGGTGACCCGCGTGTCGGCCTCTGGGTCGTCCATCAGTACCTGCACGGGCGAGGGCCGGTCGACGATCTCCGACTGGTACGGCGGAAGCGGCGGGATCTCGCGGCCGTGGCCGCGCTGGGGATCGGTCTCGTCGGGCTCGGTGAGCGGCCCGATCGTGGTCAGCGCATCCTTGAGCCGCAGACCAGGGACCTGGAGGGCGCGACGGGCCCGGCCCGCCTCGTCATCGAGCAGCTGCCACAGCGGCCCGCCCTGGTCGAGGTTGGCGAGCGTCCGGAGCAACCCGCCCGCGACCGGATCGCCGGCCAGCCCGGGCCTGTGCGCCGGCGCCGCCGTGATCGCCGCGAGGTGCAGGTCGATCGCGTGGTCGCTCATCCGGCTGGCGGGGTTCGTGTGCCAGGTCTTGTCGGACAGCGCGGGTGTCGGGAAGCCGTCAACGGGTGTCCCCGGGGGCAGCACGGCGGCCCAGGAGCCGGCGTCGGCCGTGGAGACGACCCGGAGCGGGAGCGACGTGCCCAACGACGTGTCCAGCGCGAGCGCGCAGCCGGCGAGCGTAGTCGGCCAGTCCGCTGCGGCCGGGAAGTCGGACAGGAGCGCGCCGTCGACCAGTTTGTGGGTGACGAAGACCGTGAGGTGGAATAGCTCGTCGTCGGCCAACGAGTGCGGCAAGGCGGTTGCCAGGACGGTGGTGGGCATCGGTCCTCCTCCAGCCTCAGGCCGGAACGGGCGCGAACGCGCCGCAGTACTCAGCCCAGTCGGCGTTCATGCCCGTGCCGTCGGGCGGCATGACCTGGTACATCGTCGGGTCTCCCTTCGAGCCTGCGAGCTTGCGCTCGACCGAGATCTCGACGGATGCGGAGAAGAACAGCACCTCGACCTCGACCACCAGCGAGGCGCGGCCTATGAGCTTACCGGTCTCGAAGTGGTAGGTCAGCGACAGCTCGAGCGTGATCGAGGCGCTGATCAGGCCAAGCACGTCGACCTCGCCGCGGATCCGGAAGTACGCGGTGAACAGGCCCTTTTCGGCCTCAAGCCGCAGGTAGACGCCGACCGAGATCGACACCGATCCCGACGCAACCCCGAGGTCGACCGACAGCGATGCGCACGCCTCGAGGCCCAGCTCCAGCAGCACGAGCCCCTTCGGAGACGCCCGCAGCCCGAGCCACCCGCCGCCGCCGATGCACATGACCGTGAGCCGGAACGGCGCGTCCTTGGAGCAGAAGTGGAACCCGACGGTCATAGCGTCGCCGAGGAAGGGCACGCGGGCGTCGGCGCCGAGCGCGATGTTCTCCAGGCTGAACACGCCGATCCCGACATTGGGCAGCGTGAGGTCGAACCCGGCGGTCACCCCGTCGGGCGCGACGTCGACGTAGGGCGGGTCTGAGAACCCGTCGAACGGGATGAGCTCGCGCAGCCGGTCGACAAATGACAGCGGCCCAAGGAACCCGATCCCGCCGAACACGACGTCGACCTCGGGCTTGCCCGCCGACCCGGCGTGGAACCCGATCCGCCGGAACATCAGCTTCATCAGGCCGGCGTCGCCGTCGCCGATGAGGTTGAGGTCGAAGTCGACGATCTCCGCGACGATGTCGACCGCCGGCGGCCCGCTGGCCGACGCGCGGACCTCGACGTCTAGGTGCAGCGAGTCGGGCTTGGGCTTGAAGATGTTCGGGACGCCCGGCAGCCCCCACGGCTTGATCAGCGGTCGCCACGACATCCGCGCGGTGATCTGCCCGCCCGCGATCCCCTCCAGCATCTGCGCCAGCCCGGCGGCGTCCTTGGCGAGGTCCGTGAGCGTCTTGAGCGTCTGGACCGGCTTCTCCAGCGCCGCCCGCACCGCGGCCGGCACGCCGGGCACGCCGATCGCATCCAGCAGCGGCTGTAGATCGCCCGCGAGCGCGACGGCCGCGTCACTCACGGCGTCCGGGTTGCCGGGCAGCCCCTGAACCGCGGTGACGATCGCATCGAGGTGGGTGGTGAGAGTCCCGACGAGGGCGTCGAGCTGGTCCTTCGCGTGCTGGGCGACCGCTTGCGCTCCCCCGTGCGCGGCGTTCGCGACCTCCTGCGTCAGCCGCGCCTCAGCGTCGCCGAGCGCCGCCTCGAGCCGCTGTGCCTCCACGAGCAGCTTGGTCACCGCGTCGAGTGCGTCGGACACGAACGCCGGAGCCTCGTCCAGACCAGCCGCCTCAAGCAGGTCCAGCAGGCTGAACAGCCCGAACAGCTTGGGCATTGCGCCGGACAGGAACGAGCTGGGATCGAACTGTGCCGCGTCGAACGCCGATGGGGCGTTCCCGCTCTCCCCGATCGCGCCTAGCGCGCGCGAGATCCCCTTGATGGACAGGTTGGGCGCCACGAACCCGCCGGCCCGGTCAGACCCGTTGGTGAAGTCGACGGCGGCGGGTGCGCTCTTCAGGGCCAGGATCAGCTCGCCGGCGTTCGGCGCGCCCGGCACCGGCTTCGCGCCGAGCGCTCGCGCGGGGAGGCCGTTGGCGAGGAACGGCTTGGCGTACACGAGATCCACGGCCGGCGCTTGCGGGGCCAGGTGCCGCATCGAGGGCACGATCGACCGCGTCTCGGTGAGGAAGGGCCGGCTGGTCACGTTGGGCGAGTCGATCTCCCCGTCGAAGATCAGGTGCCCGACCTCGATCGAGGTGTCGCCGGCCTTGACCGGCTCCGCGACGGCCAGCGTCTGCCCGCGCCCCTGGATCTGCCGCACCGGGAAGTACCGCGGGGAGGCGTCCTCGGCGTGGTACACGAAGGTCTGCGCTTCCCTCTTGCCCGCCTGCACGAACACGAGCGGCGCCGGCCAAGTCCGTGTTTCGCCGCCCCGGTCGACGGTGGTCAGCGTGAACGGGAATGGCACGCCGTTGCGCGTCGGCACGAACGGCTGCTGGTTCTTGGGCGGCTTGTCGATGTCCGGCGTGACCAGCGGGCTGATGGTGACCTGCCCGAACGGGTTGTCGAAGTCCGTCGGCGGGTACCCGCGGGTCGGCTGCCGCACGATGATGAACCAGCGCTGCCAAAGGTAGGCGACCGGGGTGTCGCGGTGCTTGATCTCGCGCTCGGTGATCGTCACCAGGAAGCAGCGGTGGCCGAACGGGAACAGGATGCCGGGGTAGGCCACCCGCACGTAGCCGTCTCGGCCCATGAACGCCTGGTGCCGGTAGTCGACGATGTTCGCCGGGAACTCCCACGACTGCTTCCAGTCGAACCACGCGCCTAGGCTCGACAGGCTCAGCCGGGCGGTCTCGAGCGGCGTCTCTGCGTTCTCCGGGTTGCCGCCATGGGTCTGCTTGACGATCGCGGTGCGCTCGAACGAGGAAAGCGACTGGTCGAAGCCGGGTGGTGGCAGCTCGTTGTCGCGGGTCCACAGCGCGCGGACGACGCGTTGGTCGGCGTCGTCGTCGTCGAACGTGCCGTCGTACTTGCGGACGGTCAGGTGCGTGCGCCACAGCTCGGACCTGCCGTCCGGCCCCTTCGCACCCGACTCGTGGCGGAACGCGCCGCGCGCGCTCGGGGAGACGATCAACCGGTAGGGCGCCTCGATCGCCGTCTCAAGGTCGGCGGGCGGCTCGATGCCCGCGCCGCTCGCCTCACCGTTGGCGGTCGCACCCGGCGAGACCCGCAGTTGCAAGTTCTGGATCGCCTCGAGGACCTTCTCCAGCGTGTACGTGATGCGGGTGCCCTCGGGCACGGCATAGACAAGCCTGCTGGGACCTGCCGCGACGTGGCTCGACGGGCGGGGCGGCTTCGCTGGCGGGGGCGGCGGGGCGCCGGCCTGCCAGACCTCCTCGCCCAGGTGCTGCGGCGGAAAGTGGACCACCAGCGACGCGCCCGGGCCGGCGACCAGCTCAGCACCGCCGTCGGTAGGTTCGATCGTGCAGCCGGGCGCCTCCAGCCGGAGATCGACCAGGTCGGTCGTGCGCAGGAGTCGGGTGTCGACTGGCTGCGGCCGTTCGTAGGGCCCGCCCATTCGGCTCTGCCCCCTTGCTGGTCCGCTTCGTGATGATTTGGGTGCGTCAGATGATCATGCCCGCGTCCGCGGCGGCCGAGGGTCCTTTCGGGGATTCTCAGGCAACTGTGGACCGCGTGGCGAACTCCTCGGAGACGGGGTGGCAGCAGGCAGTAAAGGGTCCTGACCACATCGTCCATCACGCGTAGTCGTCGTGCTTCTCGCGGACGGTCGCGCCGAGCGCGGTCAGCCGCGTGTTGTCGAAGTGGTAGCGCGGCGTGGGGTCGTCGCCGATGTCCTGGATGGCGCGTGCGGCAGGGCGGCGCCGCCGCGGAGCCCGACGAACGGCTCGCCCGGGATCGGGTGCCGCCGCGATGGCGCAGGACCAGAAGCTGGTTACGGCGTCGAAGTGATGTCGAGGTCTTGCTTGATCAGGGAATACGACGGGATCGGATATTGGAATTTTCCCGGTAGTGATCATACTATGCGCTATCCCAACGCTTTTCGCGCATCGGGTATGTACCGGTGTCTGTGAGGGTGTTGTGTGACGGCCGCCGAATGGGCTGCTACTCACCACCCCGTGTAATCCCTGGGGAAGTGCTGTCGACGACTACAGCACACGGTTGGTGCCGGCCACGTTCACCGCGCCGATGGCGAGCTTCGTCGATTGTTATGCGCCCCGCTGTCCGTTCTCGTCCGATTTGAGGCTTCCCACCATGGTTGAGGAGTTCTTCGCGCTGCCGGTCGATGGCCAACTCCTCGCCCGTCCGATCCATCGACTGACGCAGATACACCGCAACCCTCACATATGTGATTTTGGTACACATGCACCCCGCGGCCGATGGCAGACCATCGTGCCGCCGGATCGCCTTGTACAGCCAAGTGGTGAGTGCGGAGGACGAAGACATGAAAATCGAGATCGACCTAGCCGCACCCTGTTCCTCTTCATCTTCCGAGCCGACAGGACAACGGCCTGGCTCCAAAGCAGCAGCTGCGCAAGAAGTTCGGCGATGCCGGCTGGGAATGCCCACAGATGCTCAACGCGATCGACGGGGCTGATGACATCTACTTCGACGTAGTCAGCCAGACCCGAATTGATCGGTGGTCGCACGGTCGAGTGGTACTGATCGGGGATGCCGCCGGCTGTATCTCACTGCTCGGCGGTGAGGGTACCGGACTGGTGATGACCGTAGCCTATGCGCTGGCAGGAGAACCACATCGCGCCGGTGACGACTGCCAGCAGGCGTTCCAGGCCTACGAGACGCTGATGCATCCGTTTGTCGGGTCCAAACAGGCTGGCGCGCAACGGTTCATCGAGCTCTCCGTCGGCCCCGCGGCTCCACGCCCCGCATCGTCGTCGTACTACTCCCACTCGATGGTGCCCGGCGGCTTGCTGGTCACATCCAGCACCACCCGGTTCACCTCGGGCACCTCGTTGGTGATCCGGGTGGAGATGCGTTCCAGCACGTCGTAGGGCACCCGCGTCCAGTCCGCCGTCATGGCGTCCTCGCTGGACACCGGGCGCAGTACGACAGGGTGGCCGTAGGTGCGGCCGTCGCCCTGCACGCCGACCGAGCGCACGTCCGCCAGCAGCACCACCGGGCACTGCCAGATCTGGCCGTCCAACCCCGCCGAGGTCAGCTCCTCGCGCGCGATCAGGTCGGCCCGGCGCAGCGTGCCGAGTCGCTCGGCGTTGACCTCGCCGACGATCCGGATGCCCAGGCCTGGCCCCGGAAAAGGCTGGCGCCCAACGATGTCCTCGGGCAGGCCGAGTTCGCGGCCCACCGCACGGACCTCGTCCTTGAACAGCAGACGCAGCGGTTCGACGAGACGAAACTTCAGGTCCGGTGGCAGCCCGCCGACGTTGTGGTGGCTCTTGATGTTGGCCGTTCCGCTGCCGCCGCCGGACTCGACGACGTCGGGATAGAGGGTTCCCTGCACCAGGAACTCGATGTGCTCGCCCGAGGAAACTCCAGCGTCGCTGTCGGCCAGCACATCCCGCACGGCGCCTTCGAAGGCGCGGATGAACTCGCGGCCGATGATCTTGCGCTTGCCCTCCGGGTTGGTCACCCCCGAGAGCGCCTCCAGGAATGTGTCAGCGGCGTCCACCGTCACCAGTCGCGCCCCGGTCGCGGCAACGAAATCCCGCTGCACCTGGTCGCGTTCCCCCGCGCGCAACAGGCCGTGGTCGACGAACACACACGTCAGCCGGTCGCCGATGGCCCGCTGAACCAGGGCTGCGGCCACCGCGGAGTCCACTCCCCCGGACAGCCCGCAGATGGCGTGGCCGTCGCCGATCTGCTCGCGGACCGCCTCGATGAGGGTCTCGGCGATGTTGGCCGGGGTCCAGGACGCCCCGATGCCGGCGAAGTCGTGCAGGAACCGGCTGAGCACCTGTTGGCCGTGCGGGGTGTGGATCACCTCGGGGTGGTACTGCACCCCGGCGAGCCTGCGGGTGCGGTCCTCGAAGGCCGCCACCGGCGCGCCCGCACTGGCGGCCACCACCTCGAAGCCGGCCGGCGCGGTGGTCACCGCATCGCCGTGGCTCATCCACACCGGCTGGATACCGGGGAGTCCCGAATGCAGTTCGCCGCCAAGAACATTCAGCTCGGTGCGACCGTACTCACTGGTCCCGGTGCGCTCGACGGTGCCGCCCAGCGCCTGCGCCATCGCCTGGAATCCGTAGCAGATGCCGAACACCGGCACCCCCAGGTCGAAGATGGCGGGGTCGAGCTTGGGGGCACCCTCGGCGTACACGCTGGCCGGTCCGCCGGACAGCACGATGGCCTGCGGCTCCTTGGCCTTGATGTCCTCGACGGTGGCGGTGTGCGAAACCACCTCGGAGAACACCCGGGCCTCCCGAACGCGCCGGGCGATCAACTGCGCGTACTGGGCGCCGAAGTCGACCACCAGGACGGGGCGCGGGGATGCGGAGTGTTCCACCGGTTGCACCGGGACAGTCTAAGTCCCCGAACTTATCGGAATGATCGGCAGATTGCGCAGGCCGCCCGGCGCCTGCACCGGCACCACCGGATTGCCCGGCGGAACGGGGGCCATCCGCCGGTAGGGCTCGCCCTGCGCGGGGCGCTGATCCTGCTCGCCCTTGTTCGGCCACAGCGCGGCGGCACGCTCCGCCTGGGCGGTGATGGACAGCGACGGGTTGACCCCGAGGTTGGCCGAGATCGCCGCGCCGTCGACGACGTGCAGCGTCGGATATCCGTGCACCCGCTGATAGGGGTCGATGACGCCGGTCCGGGGACTGTCGCCGATCGCCGCGCCGCCGAGGAAGTGGGCGGTCAACGGAATGTTGAACAACTCGCCCCAGGTTCCGCCCGCCACGCCGTCGATCTTCTTGGCGATGCGGCGGGTCACCTCGTTGCCAATCGGGATCCAGGTCGGGTTGGGCTCGCCGTGACCCTGCTTGCTGGTCATCCGCCGGCCCAGCGGCCCGCGTTTGGTGTAGGTGGTGATCGAGTTGTCGAGGTGCTGCATCACCAGGGAGATCATGGTGCGCTCGCTCCACCTCCGCGCACTGAGCATCCGCACCATGCCGCGCGGATCCTTTCTTGCATTGTGCAGCAACTGTTTCCAGCGCGGAACCTCGGAACCGGTGGGGCCGGGGCCGTCGGTCATCAGGGTCTGCAACAGGCCCATCGCATTGGAGCCCTTGCCGTAGCGGCAGGGCTCGATATGGGTGTCGGGGGTCGGATGGATCGAGGACGTGATGGCCACACCGTGGGTCAGGTCCAGATCGGACCGGAACTTGAGCCGGCCGGCGCCCACGATGGACTCGGAGTTGGTGCGGGTCAGTACGCCGAGCCGGTCGGAGAGTTGGGGCAGGGTGCCGGTGTCGCGCATCTTGAACAGCAGCTTCTGGGTTCCGAAGGTGCCGGCCGCCAGGATCACCTGGCGGGCGGTGAAGGTGCGACGGTCCCTGCGCACCCAACTGCCGGTGCGAACCGTCCGGATCTCCCACATACCATCCGACCGGGGCCGGAAGCTGGTCACGGTGGTCATCGGAATCACCTGCGCGCCAGCCCTTTCCGCAAGCCCCAGGTAATTCTTGACCAGCGTGTTCTTGGCGCCGTGACGGCAGCCGGTCATACATTCGCCGCACTCTATGCAGCCGGTGCGTGCCGGGCCCACTCCGCCGAAGTACGGGTCCGGCACGGTCTTGCCGGGCGTCTTCTCACCACCGGTGCCGAAGAACACCCCGACCGGAGTGGGGGTGAAGGTGTCACCGACGCCCAGGTCGTCGGCGACCTCCTTCATGATCCGGTCGGCGTCGGTGAAGGTGGGGTTCTTCACCACCCCGAGCATCCGCTGGGCCTGGTCGTAGTGCGGCATCAGTTCCGAGCGCCAGTCGGTGATGTGCGACCACTGCTGATCGTTGAAGAACGGATCCGGCGGAACATAGAGGGTGTTGGCGTAATTCAGCGACCCCCCGCCCACTCCGGCGCCGGCCAGGATCATGACGTTGCGCAACGGGTGGATGCGCTGAATTCCATAGCAGCCGAACTTGGGGGCCCACAGGAACTCCCGCAGCCGCCAGGACGTCTTGGCGAACTCGTGGTCGGCGAACCGCCGGCCCGCCTCCAGCACCCCTACCTTGTAGCCCTTTTCGGTCAGCCGCAGCGCGCTCACGCTGCCGCCGAAGCCCGAGCCGATGATCGCAACGTCGAAATCCGGTTCCATACAACCAGTATGTACCGTACTCAGTTGCCGACGGTAAGCCCGACCTTCTGGAATTCCTTGAGGTCGCAGTAGCCGGCCTTGGCCATCGCACGGCGCAGGCCGCCGACGAGGTTCAGCGACCCGAACGGATCGTCGGACGGACCGTTGAGCACCTGGTCGAGCGACGGCCGCTCACCCAAAGCGATCTCCAGCAGCGCACCGCGCGGCAGCGACGGGTGCGCGGCGGCGGCCGGCCAATACCAGCCCCCGCCGGGGGATTCCGCGGCCACGGCCAGCGGGGTGCCGAGCAGCACCGCGTCGGCCCCACAGGCGATCGCCTTGGCCAGTTCACCCGAGGTGTGGATGTCCCCGTCGGCGAGCACGTGCACATACCGGCCGCCGGTCTCATCGAGGTACTCGCGGCGCGCGGCGGCCGCGTCGGCGATCGCCGTTGCCATCGGAACGCTGATGCCGAGCACCTCGTCGCTGGTGGTGGCCCCCGCCGTGGAGCCGTAACCCACGATGACCCCGGCCGCGCCGGTGCGCATCAGGTGCAGGGCGGTGCGGTGGTCGGCCACGCCGCCGGCCACCACCGGAACATCCAGTTCGGAGATGAAGGTCTTGAGGTTGAGCGGCTCCCCCGCGTCGTCGCGGCCATGCGTCACGCGTTCGGCGGAAATAATGGTGCCCTGGATGACCAGCAGGTCGATACCGGCCGACACCAGGGTGGGAGTGAGCGCCCGGGCACTCTGCGGACTGACCCGCACCGCGGTGGTGACCCCGGCTTCGCGGACGCGTGCCACGGCCTGACCGAGCAGGTCGAGGTCCAGCGGGGCGGCATGCAACTGCTGTAAGAGCCGGATGGACGCCGACGGGTCGGCGTGCTCGTAGGCGGCCGCGACCACCTCGGCGATCTTGTCCTCGACGTCGGCGTGCCGACCGATCAGGCCCTCCCCGTTGAGCACACCCAGCCCGCCGAGGCGGCCCAGCTCGATGGCGAATTCAGGCGATGCCAGAGCGTCGGTGGGGTGTGCGATGACCGGGATCTCAAACCGGTAGGCGTCCAGTTGCCACGCGGTCGAGACGTCCTGCGATGAGCGGGTCCGGCGGGACGGGACGATGTTGATATCGCCGAGTTCATACGTTCGGCGGGCGGTTCGGCCCAGGCCGATTTCAACCATGTCGCGCACGGGTTATCGACCTACCTGGCGTAGTAGTTGGGAGCTTCAGCGGTCATCGTGATGTCGTGCGGATGACTCTCCTTCAGCCCGGCGGCGGTGATCTGCACGAATTGCGCGTGCTGGAGGTGGTCGATGGTGGCCGATCCGGTGTAACCCATCGCGGCGCGCAGCCCACCGGTGAGTTGGTGAATGACGCTGCCCAGCGGCCCGCGGAACGGCACCCGGCCCTCGATTCCTTCCGGTACCAGCTTGTCCTCGGAGAGCACGTCATCCTGGAAGTAGCGATCTTTGGAGTAGGACCTGGTGGCCCCAGCCTCGCCGCGGCCCTGCATGGCGCCCAACGACCCCATCCCGCGATAGCTCTTGAACTGCTTTCCATTGACGAAGATCAGGTCACCGGGGGCCTCGGCGGTGCCGGCCAGCAGTGAGCCCAGCATCGCGGTCGACGCGCCGGCGGCCAGAGCCTTGGCGATGTCGCCGGAGAACTGCAGGCCGCCGTCGGCGATCACCGGCACCCCGGCGGGGGCACAGGCGGCGACGGCTTCCAGGATCGCGGTGATCTGTGGTGCCCCGACACCGGCCACCACCCGGGTGGTGCAGATCGAGCCTGGGCCTACCCCGACCTTGACGGCGTCGGCGCCCGCCTCGACCAGTGCGGCGGCCGCGTTGCGGGTGGCGACGTTGCCGCCGACCACCTCGACCCGGTGGCCGACCTCGACTTTGACCTTGCCCACCATCTCGAGCACCCGGCGGTTGTGGGCGTGGGCGGTGTCGACGACGAGCACGTCGACGCCCGCGTCCACCAGCATCATGGCCCGTTCCCAGGCGTCGTCACCGACGCCGACGGCCGCACCGACCAGCAACCGGCCGTCGCTGTCCTTGGTGGCGTCTGGATGCTTCTCGGTCTTGACGAAGTCCTTGACGGTGATGAGCCCGGTCAACCGACCGTGTCCGTCGACGATGGGCAACTTCTCGATCTTGTTGCGGCGCAACAGCCCCAATGCCGCGTCGGCAGTGACGCCCTGCTGCGCGGTGATCAGCGGTCCCTTGGTCATGACTTCCGCCACCCGCTTGTTCATGTCGACTTCGAAGCGCATATCCCGATTGGTGATGATGCCCACCAGAGCGCCATCGCCGTCGACCACCGGCAGTCCGGAGATGTGGAACCTGGCACACATCGCGTCCACCTCGGCCAGGGTGTTGTCCGGCGAGCAGGTCACCGGGTCGGTCACCATGCCGGCCTCGGAACGCTTCACCATCTCGACCTGGCTGGCCTGTTCGGCGATCGAGAGGTTGCGGTGCAGCACCCCGAGGCCGCCCGCGCGGGCCATGGCGATCGCCATCCTGGCCTCGGTGACCGTGTCCATCGCCGAACTGACCAGCGGCACCCGCAGGCGGATCTTGCGGGTCAACTGGCTGGAGGTGTCCGCGAGGGCGGGCACGATGTCCGAGGCGGCCGGAAGCAGCAGGACGTCGTCGAAGGTCAGGCCCAGCATCGCGATCTTGTCGGGGTCGTCGCCGCCGGTGCGGACCGGGCCGCCGGACAGGTCGTGGGCCCGGCCGTTCAGTGCGTCGACCCGGTCGGTGCTGCCTTCGGCAATGGACATCGGCGCGGCCTCCATGAGCGGGCGGAACGAAGCCCTCATCCTATCGGCTTCCCGGGCGGCTTCCCGGCGCGCCGCCGGTGCTGCTCGCGTAATGTAGGGGCGTGCGCGACCACCTGCCACCAGGCCTGCCGCCCGATCCATTCGCTGACGACCCGTCCGATCCGTCGGCCGCTCTCGATGCCCTGGAGCCGGGTCAGCCGCTGGATCCCCAGGAGCGCGCCGCGGTCGAGGCCGACCTGGCCGACCTGGCGGTCTACGAAGCACTACTGGCGGCCAAGGGCATCCGCGGCCTGGTGGTCTGCTGCGACGAGTGCAGTCAGGACCACTATCACGACTGGGACATGTTGCGCGCCAACCTGCTTCAGCTTCTGGTGGACGGCACGGTGCGTCCACATGAACCGGCTTACGATCCGGAGCCGGACGCCTACGTCACGTGGGATTACTGCCGCGGGTACGCCGATGCCTCGCTCAACGAGGCGACATCGGACTACTACGACGGCTCGCGCTGATTCAACCGACGCATTAGCCGGCGGCCGGCACCGGAACCGGTAGCACCACTGTTGTGGTCACCACCGCTGAGGGCTGCGTCTCCGACTCGGCAGCGGCAGTTGTGGGCTCGGCAGCGGTGGTTTCCGCAGCGGTCGCCGGAGCCGCCGTCGTCGGCGCTGGGGCCTCGGCGGGCGCTGCGGTGCTGGTGGCCGGCGTGGATTGCGCTGTGGCCGACGGGGCGGCACTGGTCGTGGGGGCCGCACTGGTCGGCGTCGTCGTCTGCTGGCTCTGCTGGGTCGCCGAGTTGCTCGACGTCGCAGCGGATGACGCAGCGGACGAACCCTCGGACGAGGAGCCCGAGGGCGCCTCGGAGGACGGCGTCGTGGACGAATCGGTGCCGGAGGTCGCGCTGGTGCTGGACTCCGGAGACGTCGTCGTGGAGGTCGTTGCCGACGTCGAGGGGGTCGTCGACTCGCTCAGCGACGGCGCACTCGGCGTAGAGGTCGGCGGGGCGAGGGCGGGGACCAACTCGGCGGACGACGGCGGGACGGTGTAAACGATGCCCGGGGGCGCGGTGGCCTCCGGATCACGCTCGACCACCTTGGCCGACAGGTCGTTGAACTGGTCGAGCAGGTCCTGCTTCTGCTGTTCGTCACCGATGATGGCCACCTGGGTGCTGACCGCCACCAGTCTGTCCTGGGCCTGATCCCAGTTGCCGCTGGAAATGAGGTCCTGGACCTGGTTCAACTCGGTCTGCGCGGCAAGTGCCACCTGATCGTCGCGCACCTCCTTCGGGGCGCCGAACATCATGGTTCGCAGGCCGTAGAGGGCGTCGCCGGGCCCGGCGCCGGCGACAACGGCACCGAAGCCGCCGATGCACAACACCGCGGCGGCGGCGGCTCCGACCACACTCAGACCCCGCCGGGAGCGCCGCGGGGTGGTGTCAGCAGCGGAGGCCCATCGATCCCGGGCGGGGCCGGTACGGTTCTCCGCCAGGCCGGCGTTCAACGCGGCAATGGCATCGGACTCGGAGATCAGGCCGGTCGCCGGCGGCCAGCGCAGCTCGTCGCGCCAACTGCCCAGCAGCGCCGCCAACTCGGCGTCGGCCGGGTCCTGCGGACCAACGGGGCGGCCACCGGCAAGAGCGTCGACGAAGCTGTCGCTGCGGCGGATGGCGTCCACCGAGGGGTCCTGGGGCCGACCGAAGTCGGGCCTCCCAGAATCAGGCCCACCAAGATCAGGCCCACCAAGATCAGGCCCACCAAGATCAGGCCCACCAAGATCAGGCATAGTCGTACCCCGCTCCGGCGATCTCGGACTTCAGCCGCGCCAGGGCGCGATGCTGGGCCACCCGTACAGCGCCGGGGGTGCTGCCGACGGCTTCGGCGGTCTCTTCGGCCGACAACCCGACGACGATGCGCAAGTTGAGGATCTCCCGCTGCTTCTCCGGCAGTACGGCCAGTAGCTTGGTCATCCGGG
>Ga0315285_10004364_pt1 | contig 14657 bp, 9 predicted proteins | sample YL17G09_36_MG_FD_203698 | JGI IMG/M metagenome (GOLD analysis project Ga0315285, IMG submission 203698) | Sediment microbial communities from Yellowstone Lake, YNP, Wyoming, USA - YL17G09_36 | ecosystem: Environmental > Aquatic > Freshwater > Lake > Sediment | place: USA: Wyoming | collected...
GCACTTGGCGTCCCAGACCGGCTGGACGACCTTCTCATAAGCCAGCGGCCCGGCGCCCCAGGCAGGCGGTTCGAGGGTGCTGGCAGGGCGTTTCGCGGCCGTCGCCGGTTGGCGCGGCGGCGCCGACGCGCGGTCTTCATGGCAGCCGATGCAGCCTCGCGTCTCGCCGGGCTGCAACTGGACGACGCTGCGCATCCGCTGCAACTCGTTGAAATCCTTATCCAGCGCCTGGAAATAGAGCACCTTGCCGGCCGGGGCGTGGAAGTTGGCTGAGCCGTCCTCATCGACGGGCACGATGCCGTGCGTCGCCTTGGCGACATAGCTGGGCCAGCCGTAAGGCCCGCTGACCTTGTGGACCGGCGTGGCGTACCAGTCCTGGAACGGTTCGTGGTCTCTCTGGTACTCCCCGTTGGGCAGTCGAATCAACTCGGCCCGGACCTCCTCGCAGACGCGGATGTACTTGACCTGACCTCGTTTGATCTGCGGCCCCATGCCCTGATAGACATCCGCCACCACGAACTGCCCTTGGGGTGAACGGCTTGGCTCCATCTCCGCCAGCGCCGGCGGGGGATCGATCTTGGCCAGCGGCGTCGGGCACATGCTGCCGATCGACGGGTCGAGGTGGAGCATCTCGCGATTGCCGTAGCGGTCGATCACGCAAAGCCCGAAGCGGTCGTACGGAGCGTGGCTGCACAGGATGTAATCCCGGCTGACGGGAACAGGATCGCGGAAACACTCGTTGCGTATCCAGTTCATGTCATACTGGGCCGGCACGTCGGGCGTGATCGAGCGCAGGGCCTCGGGATTGGAGGGGCCTTTCGCCAGGTCGATCAACGCGATGGGGCCGTTAAGGTCGCCGCCGTGGGAAACCAGCGTGCAGCTTATCTCCAGACCCGACGTGCCTGGCACCGGCCGACCATCGGTGTAACAGTTGCGCGTGTCGTTGCCGAAAATCAACTCCGGGTGCGTGCCGTCAGGCCGGATCGCCCAGAGGGTGTGCCCGAAGTTGGCGCCTTTGTCGATGTACTCGCTGCGCATCCAGATGATCCTGCCGTCGGGCATGAGCGACGGGGTCCACTCGCTCACGTTGGCATACGACAGCGGGCGGATGTTCCCGCCGTCGGCGTCCATGCGGAACAGCACGAACGCCTGCGGCCGCCAGCAGAGGTACCGGGCCTTGCACCGCGTCGAGATGAATGCGAGGCCGCCGTCGGGCAGCGGGCAGGGGAAATAATCGTGAAAAGGCCCATCGGTCAGTTGGGTGAGGTTGCCGCCGTCGCCGTCCATGACCATCAGGCGAAAGTAATCGCTATCCTTTTTCGATTTGCGATACGCGAAGTAGATCTTGCTCAGATCGAAACTGGCTACGGAATCTCGGGCTATGCCCGCGCCGGCCTCGAACAGCTCATTGATCTTCGCCTTTTGGGGCACGAGCCGGCCATTATCGCGCGGAATGTCGAGCACGCACACCGCCCCGCCGGGTCCTCCCTCGGCGTCAAAGATTACACTGTAGTTGTGTGACGGCAGGTACGGCTGGCGCTTGACGAAGAGAATCTTCGCCAGCGGCGCCAACTCCGGATCGCGCATCATCAATTGCCGCTTGGCCATGCGGGCGTCGAAAAAGACCGCCCGGGCGGCGGGATCGGACTCGGGCGAAGCGCCCAGCCGCCCGTGGCGCTGCCGCAGGGCCGCCAGCTCGGAGCGTTCCTTTGTCACGTCCAGACCCCGCGCCGCGAAACGATCGGTCATGTCCGAGAACTGTTTCAGCACGCGGACCGATGGATCGGTCGAGTCGATCTTCGCCGCCATGCGCGCCTCGCAGAGAAACGCGTAGGTCAGCAGGTCGCCTTTCCCCAGCGCCTCCGACACCGCCGAGTCGGAAGTGTCCAACGGGCCCACGGAGGCCGCCCGCCCCAGATGGGCGCCGGCCCCCAGCAACAGTTGGGCGTTGGCCGCCTTGACGGTGCGAACGGATTTCCATTGCTTGCCGTCGAGCGAAAGCCGTATCTCGAAATGGACGCTCACGCGGTCGCTGAAACGGCCTGTCCGGTCGCGAGAGAATACCACGCGATTGACCGTCATCGGCCGGGGAAGCTCGATCTGCGCCCATTCGCCGGAAGAGCCGGCAGCGATCCAACTGTGATCGTTGCCGTACAGTCCGTCATTCAGGTGGGCAACCTGGTGGATGGCGTACCCGGCCAGGCACGACGACGCCGTCGCCTTGGCGCCCCTCGACGCCAGCGCCAGGTTTTCCTTGGCGTCGGGTCCGTAGACCTCGAGTTCGTCAATGCACGGCTGGCTGCCGGAGGCGGCGAGGATCACCATGCGAACGTATCGCGCCTCCCCGGCCGGCACGTCGATGCCGTTGGCCTTGTCCGGATGAATGGTAATGTCGGCTGCGACCGCCTGCGCAGCCAGGCAGATGATAAGCAGATGCGCACTGGTGGTCATCGAAGTGCTCCTTACCAAGGCCGCTGACAGCCAGGCTCCCGTGGCACGGTCTCGACACGACCGCCTCACGGCGTCGAACACACTAATTGTAACCGCACTGCCCTCGAGTTCGGACTGTCTAATGACTGTTTTTCGCCGACGTTGACACGCCGCGCCGGCCGCCATACCATCGGCACGCGAAGGAGAATCTCATGGCCGCCAAGAAAGCCGCGCCCGGCTGCGCCGCCGCATCGTCGGGGTCGAAGAAGTCCTGGCAGGGCCGGCTGACAGCCGACGCCGACGCCGCGACGGCCCAGTTCGTCGCCTCGCTGGACGTCGACCGCGCCCTGTGGAAGTACGACATCATCGGCTCGATCATGCACGCGCGGATGCTCGGCGAGGTCGGCATCATCACCAAACGCGAGCTGGCGACCATCCGCCGCGGACTGATGGACATCGCCGCCGATCTCGCCGCCGACAGGCTCGACATGCCCGCCGAGCTTGAGGACATCCACATGGTCGTCGAGAAGGCCCTGATCGACCGCACCGGCGCCGCCGGGGCGAAGCTCCACACCGGCCGGAGCAGAAACGACCAGGTCGCCCTGGACCTGCGCCTCTGGGCCCGCGACGCCGCCGACGACCTCATCGACGGCATCGTCGCACTTCAGCGGGCACTTGTGGGCCTGGCCCGGCGACAGGGCGAGATCGTCATGCCCGCCTACACGCACCTTCAGCGCGCCCAGCCGATCCTGGCCGGGCACGCGGTCCTGGCCTACGTGGAAATGCTCCAGCGCGACGCCGACCGCCTGGCCGACACGCGCCGGCGAATAAACATCTGCCCGCTGGGCAGCGGGGCCGTCGCCGGGACCTCCCTGCCGCTGGACCGCGGCCTCTCAGCCAGGCTGCTCGGCTTCGACGAAGTCGCGCGAAACAGCATCGACGCCACCAGCGACCGCGACTTCCTGGCCGAGCTGTGCTTTGCCTGCGCCCTGCTGGCCGTCCACCTGTCAAGGTGGGCCGAGGACTGGATCATCTACTCTTCAACCGAGTTCGGCTTCATCGAGCTGCATGACGCCTACTGCACCTCCAGCTCGATGATGCCGCAGAAGAAGAACCCCGACACGCTGGAGCTTATCCGCGCCAAGGCTGCCAACGCCGTCGCGCAGCTCGTGGGCATTCTCACGCTGCTCAAGGGCCTGCCGCTGGCGTACAACCGCGACTTGCAGGATGACAAGCGTTTCGCATTCGCAGCCGTCAGGCCGATGATGCAGGCCTTGGCGGTCGCGGCCGGGATAGCCGGCACGGCCCGCTTCCGCGCCGAGCACATCGCCGAGACCCTCGACGCCGGCTACCTCGACGCCACGGCCCTTGCCGAGTACCTCGTCGGCCAGGGCGTGCCGTTCAGGCAGGCCCACCACGTTGTCGGCTCGCTGGTCGCCCGAGCGGCATCGGCGGGCAAGCCGCTGGCCAAGCTGCCGCTGGATGAGCTCCGCGCCGCCAGCGGCCGCGTCGGCCCGGACGTCTACAAGCACCTCGGCGCCGCCAACGTCGTGAAGCGTTACGCCCCCGATGGCGCCGCCGGGCCAAAGCAACTCCGCAAACAACTGGCGTTCTGGCTGAAGAAGCTCGCGTGAGCAGCGCCCCGGCGATGCGGGCTCGCTGCCCGGCCGGCGTCGTTGCGGGCCGATTCCGGCAGCGGACAGTTCAGCACGATGTCGCTGACGATCATCCGCCCGCCGGGCTTCAGCACGCGATATACCTCGCGGAATACCCGGGGCTTGTCGGTCGAGAGGTTGATGACGCAGTTGGAGATCACCACATCCACGCCGGCGTCCTCGACGGGCAGGTTTTCGATCAGCCCCTCGCGGAACTCGACGTTAGACAGGCCGGTTGTCTCGAAGACCTTAACCGCATTCTTGCGGGCCAGGGCGAGCATTTCCGGCGTCATGTCCACGCACTGGGCCAATGATAATAGTGCCACTCCGCGCAACCGACCAACACGACAACCGAAACGGATTATGGTCCAGTTCGCCACGCAACCTTTTGCGGCCCAACGTCGGCTCGTAATTCAGTGGACGCCAACGGCCGCCGGGTTATAATTGAACCGCAAACGTGGTTGGAAAGGGGCGTCAGATGATTCGGTACAAATGTTCTCAGTGCAGTGCGAAGTTGGAGAGTCCTGTGTCCCTGGCCGGGGAATTGGACAAGTGCCCGATGTGCGGGTATGAATGTTCGGTGCCCAACCCCAGGAACCCGAAGAGACGAGCCTTCATGATTCTTGGCGGGGCGGCCGGCGTCCTGACTGGCGCTGTTCTCGCTGTTGCCATCACCCTGGCCCTGACATCGGGCGCTGGGCCTTCACCTTTGCCGTCGAACGATACCCCTGGCCCCAAGGCGACAGCCCAGCCCATTGCGCAGTCGCCACCCGCGCAGCAAGAACCCTCCCGCGAAAAGCCAACTCCCCCCCGCCCCGCCCAGGCCCAGCCGCCAAAACGGCCAGAACCCGCGTCTCTTACGCCGGAGCAGCTTTTTGAGAAGGCCTCTCCCGCCGTCGTCTACATCGTCGTGCGCGACAAGGAGTTCAAACCCATCGGCCTGGGGTCAGGCTTTTTCGTGGATGCGAACGGGCTGGTTGCCACGAACTACCACGTCATAAAGGGCGCGGAGTTCGCCACCGCTCGCCTCAGCAACGGGTCCACGGTATTCGTCGACGGTGTGGTTGCCATCGATCCCAATGGCGACCTGGCCCTGCTGAAGCTCTCAGGCGGCGGGTTCCCCTGCCTCAAGAGGGCCGAAGGTGCCTTGCCGAAGGTGGGCGCCGCCGTCTTCGCCATCGGCAACCCGCAGGGGCTGGAGAACACCTTCAGCAGCGGCATGGTCAGCGGCCATCGGGAAATCAAGGAGGGCCTCAAGGTCATACAGGTGACCACACCGATAAGCCCCGGTTCCAGCGGCGGGCCGCTGCTCAACGCCAGCGGCGAAGTGGTCGGCGTAACGACGGCCTACCTCGCCGGCGGCCAGAACCTGAACTTTGCCGTTCCTGTGTCCGGCATCCTGGCCCTTATCCGCAAACAAGGCAAGGTCCAAACACTCGCCAGCGCTGGGGGCGGACGTCTTAACATTGCCGAGACGGAGAATTTGGACGTAGCCTGGGCAGCAATGGCAAAGGAGGACTGGTCTGGCGCTACTAAAGCCCTCACAGAGCTACGCAAGACGCAGTCCGACAACCCATTAGTCTGGTTTGCACTCGGGTTTCTGCACTGGCGACTTGGCAATCATGAGATCGCAGTTGAGCAATACAAGAAGGCCATCGCACTCAAGCCGCACTACGGTGAGGCGTACTGTCTCATGGGCTACGCATACTATGGGCTGAAACGCTACATGGAAGCCATTGCCGCCTGCAAGCAGGCGATCGCGCTAGATTCGGATGACGCCCACGCGCAACGGTGTACGGGCGACGCCTATTACGAGTTGAAGAGCTTCGCGGAAGCCATCGCCGCCTACAAGAAGGCCATCGCGCTCAAGCCGGATTACGCCGAGGCGTATGTGCATATGGGCTACGCCTACCGGGAGTTGACCCGATACGCCGAGGCCCTCTCTGTCTGTAAGCAGGTTCTCGCACTCAATCCGGACTCCCCCGAGGCCTATTGGTTGATGGGCGACGCCTACGTTGGCTTGGATCGCGACACCGAGGCCGTCGTTGCCTACAAGAAGGCCGTCGCACTGAAGCCAGACTACGCCGACGCTTTCCAGAAATTGAACGAAAAAATCGAATCCGTGTGGTTTTTCCGGAAGTCGACAGAAATGGGTCCGACCTACGTCGAGGGGTATCGGAGCCTGGGCCTTGCTCACCACCAGCTTAAGCGATACGCGGAGGCCATTGTTGCCTACAAGAAAGCCATCACGCTCAAATCAGATGACGCCTTCACGTACTGTGTGATGGGGGATTCCTACCGCAACCTAGACCATTACACCGAGGCCGTCGCTGCATACAAGCAAGCCATCGCACTCAAGCCGGACTATGAGGACGCATATTTCCTCATGGGTATCGCTCACCTAGGGCAGAGAGATTATATCGAGGCCATTGTTGCCTACAAGCAGGCCATCGCGCTAAAGCCAGACCACGCCGATGTCTACTATTACATGGGCTACGCATATCGTGAGGCAAAGCTCTACACCGAGGCTATCGGCGCATACGAGCAATTCCTCCGCCTCAAGCCTACGGGGGACCTGGCCGATTCAGTGCGGAAAGACCTGCCCAACCTTCGCCGCCTCGCCGGCAAGTGACCCGTCCAACCCCCGGCCCGGGGGCTTGAGAACAGGTTGGCCATCAGTTCTTCCCTTTCGCCAGCGCGTCAAGGACCTGCACAGTCTGGTGAACAGTTTCCATCGCGTCGCCTTCGTAGGGCTTCTGGTGGATAGCATGACTGCCGCGCTTTCGCACGTCGTCCGCTGCTTTTCGGTCGGTTTCCTTAATCATTCCGGCATATTCGGCGGCCTGAATCTTCGCCCACAGCATGCCATATGGGGGCCGTGGGCCTTTGTACTTCTTGCCCTCCGGCGTGGTCTCGTAAAACTCCCACCACTCGCTAAGTTGATCGTCGTCAACAACCTTGTTGCCAAACTCCAGATCAAGAACCGCCCGGCACATGACCACGCATTCGGCGTCGAAGCCGAACAGATAGCATCTGGCGACCCGTTGCAGGAAGTCCTTCGCGCGGGTCGATGGTTGGCGGTTCCGCAACAACATCAGCAGGTTCACGAATCGCTCTCGGGCTGAGTCCAGCATCCCCATTGCTTCCCACCCGAACGTGATGCAAACGTGTTCCTCCAGCAATTCGAAGAACTTGCCCTGCTGGAAATCGGCCGCATGCGCAAGTTGCATCAGGCACTCAATGCCGTCAACGCCGACAAGATCCTGTACCCCTTCGACCAGCGAATCTGCGGATTTGTTGAACCGCTCCAATTGGCTCTCGCCCTCGGGCCCGAGTTTCTTCGCTTGTGCTATCAGATATGCTTGCCTGTCCTGCGCATGCTCATCCAGGGCCGTTTCCATCACACACCAAGCGGGGTAATCATAATGACCTTTATCGCTCATTCTTGTTTTTCCTTTCTCTAGCCGGTCAGATTTCGGAAACCTTTACTCTTTCGGGGGCCGGTGGCAAGGTTTCAAAGGCGTCCCATTGCGGTGGGGCTTCGGAAACATACCGTCGCCCCTCGCTTACGATATTGTCATGGAAGTCTCCATCTATTGCGACTGAGGTTATGAAGGCGCCGGCCCTTCTTGAGGTGCCAGAAGGCCCAATCGATCCTGGCCAGACCAGCGGACTTGATTCCAGTAGATTTGGAGAGCCGATCATCTTCATCTGACCACTTACCGATTTCTTTGATTCGCCTCTCGACAGCCAACATGAGCGGGCGTCGACGAAAGACTTCGCGCCCATAATCTTGAGAGGCAACCACAATCACTAACTCGCTGAGTTGATGTCCTGTCAGTTTCATTGTTGTCCTTTCGTAATCTCAGAGTGACTTCCGCGCGGCCAGTTGGCGAGGGCCAAGAGTTGGCACAGAGCAGAGCAGTTTGGCGCCCTTGGCAGAAGCGCCCACAGGTAGATCAATTTCCGTCCAGCAGTTGCTCTCTCGATCGCGGGCATAGCTCATCTCCTTCATGAGACCATGTTGCTTGTGGGAGGGCTCGCTGCCCTCTTCCTATGGGTAGCGATTCGGTGGGCGGCGGGGGCGGCGATTTTTCTCGAGGCGGACAGGGCCGCTAAACTCATTAGCCCTTAAAATATAGTAGCTTATGAATGGCGAAAGAATTTTTATTTTTCATATTCGCAGATTCATATATAATCGTTCTTCCCTCCACCCGCACCTAACTGACGTAACCGCAAACCTTTACCGCGATTAGAAGTGGTAAAAATTGGTTGCAAATCCGCCTTTTCTGTTTACATAAGTACCTGTTAATGCTATCCTTATGACGTCATCAAATAGACCACTGGCCCCGCAAGGGGGCCGAAAGAGCCAATTATCAGATTGTTCAACTCATCTCTTCTGCACTTCATGGTGCTCACTCCTAATTGTCATAGTTGGCCCTGCATGCGTTGCTGCTCAATGCCAAATTTTGGCTTTGACCCAATTGGCGGTGACCGAGCGCCGGCTGATTGCGGGCAATTCAGCCATTTCTTTTCGCCGTTTCCTGCAACCGTATTCACCCGGTGTAAGCGCATTCTGCGGAACCTGTATGCAGGATCGTTCACGGTCAGGGAGGGCCCGCGGCCCTCTTCCTAGGGGGGTAGCGATTAGGGGGTTTAGTACTACGGTTCTAGAAAGGTCGTAGCGTTTGCGCTCCCTACCTCTGGCGCACGCTGGGAAAGCGGCAGACTTTGTCAACCGGTGGCGATGCGACGAAACGGCGCGGGCGGGAGGCAACCCGGAAGCGAAACAGCCGGAAGCGAAACCGTAGCATGGGCATCCTGCCCATGCGTCCCACGGGCATCTTGCCCGTGGAGTAACACGGAGCAGGGCCAAGATGGCCCTGCGACTCATGGGCAAGATGCCCATGCTACGGCAAGATGCCCGTGCTGCGGCGGGATGCCCGCGCCGCGGGCGTGGTCGCTGGCAGGTCCGGGAAGGCGTCTGGCTGACGGCCAGCCGCTGTCAGCCGTCCGGGACGTAGGGCACGTCCAAACAGGGAAAGTCCGGCCAAACCCCCTTGGCAGGCGTCAGCCGGGGTTTGACGTCGCGGGCGCGCCGGTCCCGCGCGGATTGAACCAACCTTGCGTCCGCAGGCAGACCTTCACCAGCATCAGCATCACGGGCACTTCTATCAGCACGCCGACGACAGTTGCCAAGGCCGCCCCGCTGGACAGGCCGTACAGCATGGTGGCCGTGGCGATGGCGACCTCGAAGTGGTTGGACGCCCCGACCATGGCCGACGGGGCCGCGTCGGCGTAACTGAACTTCAGCAGCTTCGCCAGCACATACGTGATGCCGAAGATCAGCCACGTCTGGATGAACATGGGAATCGCGATCCAGAGGATCGTCAGCGGATTGGCGATGATGGTCTCGCCCTTGAAGGAAAACAGCAGCACCAGCGTCGCCAGCAGGGCGATGATCGACACGGGCGTCAGCACGTGCAGGAACTTCCGCTCGAACCACGCCGGCCCCTTGGCCTTGATGATCCACTTGCGCGAAAGGTAGCCCGCCACAAGCGGCAGCGCCACGTAGATGGCGATGCTCAGCAGCAGCGCCTGCCACGGCACGGGCATCTTGTTGACGCCCAGCAGCCAGCCGCCCAGCACGCCGTACAGAACCAGCATCGTCAGGGAGTTGATGGCCACCATGACAAGCGTGTGGCCCTGGTTGCCCTTGGCGAGGTAGCCCCACATCAGCACCATGGCCGTGCAAGGCGCGATGCCCAGCAGGATCGCCCCGGAGATGTACGAACGCCAAAGCTCGACATGCGTGCCGTCCTTGAGCGTGTCCATGCCGGGCATGAAGTCGCGGAACACGTAGCCCAGGAAGAACCACGCGATGGCGAGCATGGTGAAGGGCTTGATGCCCCAGTTGACCACCAGCGTCAGCAGCACGGGCTTGGGGCTCTTGCCGGCCTGGATAACCTCCGCGAAGTCGATCTTCACCATGATCGGGTACATCATCAGGAACAGGCAGATGGCGATGGGGATGCTCACCACCGGCGCGCCATCCACGTAGATGGACATCGCGTCCAGCGACTTGGCCACGCCGGGTGTGAGCTTGCCAAGGACGATCCCGCCTGCGATGCACAAGGCCACCCAGATCGTCAGGTACCGCTCAAAAACGCTCAGACCCTTGGCCTTCTCCGTAATGCACGCTTCAGTTGCCATGTGGTTTCAGCCTTTCCTTTGTAAAGACTCCGGCAGCGTCTCGATGAACGCCCGGATCTCATCCCGCACGCGGCGGTAGCAGTCCAGTGCTTCTTCCTCTGTTCTTGCGGCCTGGGCAAGCTTCGGTGGGTCGTCGAACGCGACGTGGACAACCTTGGCGTTGCCCGTTTTTGACAAAAACATCGGGCAGGTCTCATTGGCGTGGCCGCACATGGTGACCACGTAGTCCAGCGGCACATCCATCAACTCCGCGATGTTCTTGGAGCGTTGGCTGGAGATGTCCACGCCCGCCTCGGCCATCACCTGGACGGCGCTTGGGTTCAGGCCGTGCGTCTCGATCCCCGCGGAGAAGGCATCAATACAATCGCCCTTGAGCGCCCTGGCCCAGCCTTCCGCCATCTGGCTGCGGCAGGAGTTGCCCGTGCAAAGGAACAGAATTTTCAGCTTGTCACCCATTTATTCTCCTTCGCTTACTCAGTCGAAACGGACCACGCCGGCAATGCGGCAGAACCAGTGGCGCGTTACTGACACTGAGACGCTTTTCGTGCGGCTGAGCAGGCGGCGAAGTTCCCACGTCCTGAAGCCTCGTCGGATCGAGAGGAGCGCATCGCATCGGACCACGGGCGCAAGAAGCCACGATATCGCCACGAGTTCGCGGTAGCACACCCCACACCGCTTGAGGTCGTTCACCAGGACGCTTCGGCGAACGAAGGTGCGGAGCCGCTCTATGAGAGCGAGGATTTCCTCATCCGCCAAGTGATGGAAAAACATCGACCCGATGGCACAATCGTATGGCTCATCAGGTTGGTGGGTGAAGATGTCGCCCTCTACCACCTCCACTCGTGAGTCATTGGCTGCAAGGACCGCCTGTCGTGCAACTCGCGCGGCGTGCGGGTTGTGCTCAAGACAGACGAACTCGACATCGCGGCCACTTCTCGCGGCCCACCGGCTCACGGCGAGCACGATACTGGCATCGCTCGCGCCGATATCCAAGACGCGCAAGGGACGATCCGCGGATGCCCGCGCGAGTTCGGCCTGCAGGAACTTCCGAACGACCCTGGTCCCGCCCATGAAGCGGTTAACCATCGCGCAGAACCGCAGGCTCCGCGCGACCTCGGGGGCGTCAGTATCCCGCCTGTCGAGAAGTTCAGGCTCAGTGGCTCGTTGTTCGAGCATTATTCAGTCTCCCGCCGCGTGATTGCGGCGATGGTCTTGAATCCGCAGACTCCGGCGTCAATCTCCGCTTTGGCTTTCACGGTTTCCTCGTCAGCTCTTGTACCGGCAGCATAGTTCATCGAGGCTCATCCTGCGGACAGCCTTGACCTTCCTGGCGTCCTGGGTAACCCGCGGGTCGTCGGCCAGGGATTCCTGGAGCCATCGGATGACACCTCGGATGCGGGGCGGGGCGTCCCGGCCGGGCAGGCGGTAGTAAATCCAGCGGCCTTCCTTGCGCGATTCCAGCAGGCCCGCCCGGTGCAGGATGTTCAGGTGCGTCGAGACGGTCGAGGGTGCCAGCCCGAGCATCTCCATTATCTGGCAGACGCAGAGCTCGCCCGCCCGCAGGAACATCAGCACCCGCATGCGGTTCTCATCCGCCAAAGCCTTGGCAATGGCCAGGACTTCTTTCATCGTTTCGACTCCTATACTTCGCCAACTAACGAAGTATATGTCCGGCATGCCCCGGTGTTCAAGCGAAAACCCCTTTGGGCTTGATAATGAATCGTTTCTTGGTACTATCCGGATTGCGAAAGTCTTCCAAAGAGCAGCCATAAGCCCTTGGAAAACATCGGCCTGATGATTACAAGCGCCCGTAGCTCAGAAGGATAGAGCGACGGTTTCCTAAACCGTAGGTCGTGGGTTCGAATCCCGCCGGGCGTAGTGCCGCTCCGCTTTCGCCCTGGTTAATTCCACTGGCGATTGAACAAAGGAGGCGGTTTTGCGTAATAGAAATGCTCGTGGTTGAGTCTTTAGATTCAGACCAGCGAGTCGGATAATCCAGCAGGGCAGAAGGAGTACCGGCCATGCATCTTCAGCAGACTAAGGACAGCAGCCGGGCCACGGGCGGGCCCCAGTACTTCTTCCACAACCTGACCAAACCGGTGAAGGAATTCCTTCGCAAGCGCGGGGCGTGCGAGGTTGTGCTGCAAACGCCTTACGGGATAGTTGCCATCCCCTTCATGGCGGTTGACCGGGACCACAAGATTGAGGACGGCAAGATCGTGGCGGGCAGAGTGGGGCATGACCGAATCCAGCAAGGAACAGCCGGCCAATCGATTGGGGAGGCAATTCGAGATTGGTATGGGTTGCGGGGCGGGGACTTTGAGAAGATCGACTTGGACGTTGAGATCCATCCCGACGGACACTTCATTGTAATTCCAACCTCCGTCAAGATGCGAACAGCCCAAAGGGAACGGGTGCTGGAAAAGGTCCGCGATCCTTTGTCGTTTCATCGGGACCATCAAAGCAAGCGATGGCGGGAACAAATTGCCGCCGTACGCAAGCAATCCGCGGCCGATGTGGCTTGGGCTGCCTCTCAGATGAAACGTGTCGTTGACGATAATAAGGACAGTCGGACCCGGAACATACTCGAATGCGACTTGCTGCGGACCGCGGGAGCATTTTCGATTCTTGGGTTGGAATTGGGTGCTTATCTGGGCAGAGGGTATGATTGTCAAATGAGCAGCTTCAAGTTTAACTCATTCCCTTCATACCATTGCCCGGTGGAGATCAAGAAGCGATCCAACGGCTTCAAGTATCAGGTTGCGAAATATCCCAAACTGCCCCGGGCTGTGGTGCTTTGCATGGATCATGATATCGTCAATGCCCCGTCGCACATCGATTTCGTGGAACTGCCTGTCTTGGCCGAATATTTGAGTCGTTAATGACCCGCGAGAAGATTCAACCCATTTTGGAGGCCATTCCCGCCGCCCGGCAGGAGGATGCGCGGCATTACGGGGTCCACCCCTATTTCACCCGCCGCCCCGCAAACGTGGTGCGGGCCTATATCGAGCGGTATTCCAGGCAAGGCGATGTGGTGCTGGACCCATTCGGCGGCACCGGTGTCACGGCAATCGAGGCGATGCTTCTGGGCAGGCGGGCCGTTCACAACGACCTCAACCCCTTTGCGAATTTCATTGCTCGCTGCATAGCGGACACGACCCTTCCGTCAACGGCGCCGCTCAAGGAAGCCTTCCATCGGATTGAGCAGGCCTGCAAGGATTTCTTGCGGGAAATCGAGGCCGGCGAGAGTGCCGCCAGGCAGTGGTTGAAACGGCTTCCGTTGCCTGAAAACATACCGTTGCCTCGGAATTCCGACGCCGCCCGTTTCCACGACTTGTTCACACCGCGACAACTGGCGGGGCTGGCGCTTCTGAAACGAGCGATTGACGAGGAGCCGGAAGGGATTGTCCGGGACTTGTTGCTGCTGTCATGGTCGGCGTCTGCCGCGAAGTTGAACAAGACTTTTCTGTCGGCCAAGGGGCGGGCCGCCAGCCGAGGCGGGTCAAGCATTTTCAGCATCTACCGATACAAACTGGCCTCGCAATGCGTGGAGTTGCCTATCTGGCAGACGTTCCAAGGGCGCTACCTGAACGTGCTTGCCGCCAAGGAAGAGGTCTTGCGGGCCATGAGATTCATGGAATTGCGGCCCCAAGGCTCTCGGCCCATTGACAGCCGTCATGATTTCCGCGTGTTGGCGCATGACGCGGCGACGCTGTCGGAAGTGGTTGACGAAAGCAGCGCCGACTACATCTTCACCGATCCACCCTACGGGGCCTTCATTTGCTATCTTGACCTGTCCATCCTCTGGAATCACTGGCTCGGCTTTCCGGTCACGGAGGAGGACCGAACAAACGAGACCATCGTCGGGGGCAACAGGAACCTTACCGAGCAGCACTACAAGAGCAGTCTGGCCGAGAGCATTCGTACCTGTCTGCGGCTCCTTCGCCCGGACCGGTGGTTCTCCATCGTCTTTCAGCACTGGGACATCAGCTACTTCGCCACGATCTTGGAGACGGCCACCGACTGCGGGGCGGAACTCAAGGCGGCCATTACCCAGACGGGCGATGTCATCTGGTCGATGCACAAAAAGAAAAATTCCGCAAGCGTGCTGGCCGGTGAGATGATTCTGACTTTCTACAAGCCCGCGAAAGCCCGAAAAAAACGCACCGGCGCCCCAATGAGTGAGAAAGGCGATCCCGGAGCGGTTCTATCGGAGATTCTCGACGCGTGCCTGGGCAACGGCACACAGAGTTTCACGAGCGAAGCGATGTTCAACCGTTTGGTCATTGAAATGTGGCACCGCCGTGCCTTGAGTTGTCTGAGCATGGATCGGCGGGATTTTGCGGCCGCCCTGCGCAG
>Ga0315285_10004366_pt1 | contig 14656 bp, 22 predicted proteins | sample YL17G09_36_MG_FD_203698 | JGI IMG/M metagenome (GOLD analysis project Ga0315285, IMG submission 203698) | Sediment microbial communities from Yellowstone Lake, YNP, Wyoming, USA - YL17G09_36 | ecosystem: Environmental > Aquatic > Freshwater > Lake > Sediment | place: USA: Wyoming | collected...
GGAAGTTGCAGAAAATCACAACTTCATGTTGATGAGAAACGCCTCGGACTGCAACTTGAAGAAGTGTGGAAGTCTATAAAGACAAAGAAACTCTTAAGACTTCGTGCATCCTTTGGCGAGTGCGACCATTATGACGACATGACAGATATCTATACAACTCCGATTGTATACATGGAAAGAGGTTTGAAACGTGTAAGGTTTGATGAAAGGGAACATGGTAGTATACCCAAAGATTGGTCATATGATGTATCAGCAGTACTTGCAGACACCACAACTAACACCGCAGTGCTTGAAGTATTGAAGAAAGTCATGTACTCAAAGTTCAGTAAAGACGTGGAGAAGAAATTCATCAAGGTGTTGCGTCCGCTCTTACAGAAGAAAGTCAACAGTGTTAACTACGAATCAGAATCTGACGAAGAATAAGATATAGTTTTGGTTTATACTCAAATGGGTGCTTCGTTTAATCAGAACGACACCCATTTTTTCATGCATATGTTTGTAACATTTTGTGGTAATGTACGTATAATCATTGTAACCAAAACAACAGACTATGGAAATGAAAGATTATAAACCCGGAGATAAAGTCAAAGTACTGATGAACAATCCCAGACTTGACAACAAAGATGAGTGGCGTGACGGTGAAGTAATCGATAATCGCCTGGTGTACCCAAACCGGGGAGAACGGCACAAACCATATCCAATGGTCATTGTCCGGGTTATAAGAACATATTGCAAAGCACATCCAAACTATATGTGGATTGACGGTAACATCCCGGTATTCGTTGACAACACACTGGAATTCTATGATAAGCAGAATGAAGAAGGATTTCTGTATGAGAATCAGATAAAACCGGTTGACAGCAGAGCTGCAGAAGTAATAATCCGGGAAGCAATGAACAGCATATATACTGTCCCGAAAGAATTCGAAAAGAAATAACAGTGCTTTTGTTTGGTTACAAATGCAATTAAGTGCCGGGGAATGTAACTTTTCCCGGCATTTTTCGTATAATCATTGTAACCAATACTTAATGTACCATGAGAAAATCAATACAGATGTTAAAAAGAGGTTTTGAATCTTCATGCGGAACGACAGAAGAATTCAAATCATTTTGCCGGACATTCAAAGCAGAATTCACGAAAGAACTATTGTCCATATCAGCAACAAACATTGAGTTTAATTACGGACACTTCTATATCTCCGGGTTCTTCACCATAGGATTACAAGCATGGTACTTTTCATTGTCCGATGTACGAGGCATGGAGTATTGTCTGAATCAAAGCTGCATGGGAAAACTATTGTACAGAACTGCAAAGGATTACCGGGACTTCACCGGTGGACAGAACAGATATGCTAAAATTGAACCCGGCATGGGAAAAGAAATGTGTTGGAGTTTTCAATTAGTTGAATAATAACTACTGCCGGGTGTAACTTTTATGCCCGGCATACGTATAATCATTATAACCAAAACAACAAGCTATGGAACAGAAAGATTTATTTATAGACTTCACGACAATAAGGTGGGTTAAATGGACAACAAGAAAACCATCATGGAATGGCAGTGTTACAATACGTTGGAACTCCAAATGGACTTCTGATGGTAGAGTGTGGAATGGTGAGCTGCTTAGTCTTGGTGATGATAAAACAAAACATCGTGTCAATAAGAAAGGTAAATTGGTAGTACAGTACTCCAAGAATCAGAAAGAACTCATGAAAGATATGTACTGGCTTGAAGAAATACATGACCTTGAAGGTTACAGTAAGCATTGTGACGAAGTTACTGCGGACTTCTTTAAAGAAAAATAAACATAAATCCCCGTAACATTTCCGGGGATTTTTCGTATAATCACTGTAACCAATACACAAAGTTATGACAAGAAAAGATTTTAAAGAAATGGCGAGCATCCACCACTACGGAAGTGTACGCAATCCCGACTGCCTTACTGCAATCTTCTTTGATTGGAAATCAGGCGAGAAAGACGAAAAGTATTTTGGTGGCTTTAAGTATTGCGTATTCGCACGCAATTGCAATGCTAAACGTGATGAACTACTGAAAATACTTCAGGACTTCATTGAGCAGAAAATCGAAGATGTACCTTGGTATGTACAACTGATTATGGCAATGACTGATGAACAGCGTTTCAAAATACCATTGCAGTCTTCGGGACTGAACACAATGAGAAAAGTTGAACCAATAATACAGAAAGTATGAGTACAGTGAAATTACCACCGAAAGGCAGAAAACCAGAATTCTTCCAGGCAGAACTTGTGAAGGTGCCAGACATCATGGCACATGTTTACCCACTCTCACCTTCAACCACTTTGGCAGAACGCATGGGCAGTGAAGACGCCAGGTGTCCAGATTGTGACGACAATCGTTGGTGGCTACTTCCAAGAGCCGGAGCTGCTGTACGTGAAGGTGGCAAAGCATATTGTGAATGTCTGAATTGTGGATATACCACACACCTATAAAATAACAGCCGGAGATTGTAACTTTCTCCGGCTGTTTTCGTATAATCACATAGTATAAACCAATACATATATTATGGCAAAGAAAAACAAAGAATTCACAGTCAAATGGGAAATCCAAGTCACCGCAAAGTCAAAGAAAGAAGCTGCTATAATTGCTGCAGCCATCATGCGTGACAGAACATCAACAGCAACAGTTATGAGTGTTGTGGAATTCGACAACACCAATGATGAAGCCGAGGAATTTGATTTGTCGGCAGACCGGTCAGAGAAAATCCGCTTTATTAAAAAGGTAATAGCTGATTGGGGTACAACAAGCTGTTGTGAACTCGAACTCGACCATTCACCTTGTATTACTTCAACTGGCAACGGTGGTGGAAATGTCTGCGAACTTGTTGAACAGTTCAATGAAGACACTGCTGAAACAATTGTCTATGATGACGACATTGAACTCGAATACAACACCTATAAGTATGATGAACTTTCGGATGACATCATTGATGAGATTTGGGACATCATGGAAAAGTACGACACCGAACAGCAGAAACTCAAAGAAAGCTGCGAAGACTAAAATAACCGAGAAACCCCGTAACATTTGCGGGGTTTTTTCGTATAATCACTGTAACCAATACAAAATGACATGGAAATAGTAAAGACATTTAAGACATTAACAGAGGATGAATTCTACGCACAGTTTAATCCTGCGAAGAATCACATTGACGACAACGCAGCTTTTGATGGCTGTATGTATGAAACCTACGGCAGAGATATAAATTATATCAATGCAATCGCAAAAGACCCTAAGACTAAAGACAGACTCTGGACCATCATTGAAGCAGAGGGTAAGATGTTTTATGTAAGTGGCTTTCATTATGTAAACCGTTTCGGCTACATAATTACAGAAGAAAGTGTGCCGGAGAACATTGAGTATGACGTTGAACTCGACACAGAGGTTGACCATGAACCATCTGGACCATTCGACCAATTAGGTTATGAACAAACAACGGAGGAATAATATGAGGACAGCAGTATTCGTTAAGGTGGTTACGGTCACAGACCCAGACACCAAAGGACTTGTAGAACTCTCTATCTATAAACATGAAGGCGGTGGTATGTTCGCAATCGACAGCAGCTTTCTTGACCAAGTTGTTAATACTGATGATTTTGACAGAGCAATAATCCCTGACCCATTCAGCGATAATGGGGTGGAAGAAGGAACTATCAGCCATGTGGTGCTGTTTGAATAAAAAGAATTGCCGGAGTTGTAACATACTCCGGCATTTTTCGTATAATCACATAGTATAAACCAATACATATTAATTATGGACGTAAAAGATTTAAAATTTCTACAGGAGGAAGCCAACCGGGTGTATAACGAGGTTGAAGCTGCCATCATTAAGATGACAAAGGACAATCCTTTGCAACTCTTCTCTCAGGAAGACACTGAGAAAGATGATTTCTGTGATAAGGTTTATGAATATCCTTATGGTTATTTTGTCAGCAAACATGGCTTCTATGTTCAGGGTGCTGTACAGAAAATATCCGGCAGCCTGGATGTAACACTTTTCCTGACCGGTGAAGATTGGGGAGAGGAACACACTCAATCAGTATCAGAACTGCCATTCGAGAGCCAAATCATGTTATTAACCTATTTAATCGAAAGACTATGAGAGTAATAAACATAGTAGTAATCAAAGCAGGTGTTGTTGACAACATTGATAGCTTTGGAGTATTCGAGGAACAACTCGTTGATGATGTGGTTAAACCCGCAGAAGAACTATTCATCCAGAAAGCCAAAGATAATGGCTATGACGGTGAAGATGATGAAGAACTACTCGATATGGGATATTTCGAGTTCTACGATGGTAGTGTTTGCATAACCTGGTCAGACATTTAAAAGATTGCCGGAGTTGTAACAAACTCCGGCATTTTCCGTATAATCACTATAACAAATAACTTAATACATATGAAACAATGAGCAACAAAAAATTAAACAAGGAAGCCACAATCCGGAACATCCGGGAAGCTGCAGGCGAAAACATAACTGACATCGATAAGTTTAACGAATTGATGAAGGATGAACAAGATATCCTGGACGCAGCCATGCTGTGGGATGCAGAAATTGTATACAAATAATTCGAAAATAACTGCCGGGAAGTGTAACTATTTCCCGGCATTTACGTATAATCATATGTAAGAAAGGGGTTCGCTTCCACCGGCAGCGCAGAGGGTAGACTCCAACCTACCTTATATTCTAATGATAGAATCATTATAAATAACAGAATCCTGGTACTCACAGTACGAATATTGAAACATTTTTAATGTATTTACGTATAATCACTGTAACCAACACTTAAAGCTATGCATATAATAGTAGGTAAAAATCCGGACTTCTGCGCAATTTGGAGCTGCGACACACAGTGCTATACTGTATATTATAAGAATATGTATTTGACCAAAGGATTTAAATTAAGTGATATTAAATCTTATCTGAATTGAAACATTTTCACAGTATTTACGTATAATCATTTGTAACCAATACACAAAGACTATGGACGCATTCACAAAAGGACAGCTTCACCGCATCGGCATCGGAGGAATCAATTGCACCTGCTGCAACAACAAAGCCAGGAGAGGCAAAGACAAAGTTGATAAGAAACTCAACAGAACTGCAAGAGCCAGAGTAAAAGTAGAAACCGGCAAAATTCTCAAAGAATCTTTGTAACTATTTCGAAGTATTTACGTATAATCATTCACTAACCAATACTTACACAGCTATGATGATATTCACAACAATTGCAAACGCAAAAAAACAGACCGGACTTTCTTATTTAGGTGGTGTAAGTACATCAGCTAAAATAATGCATAGCCAACAGTTTAGCCATCAACATACATATGCAATTTATTTATCTCCGGCAAGTTTGAGCGGATATAATGTTTGCAGTCATTCAACACCGGAATGCCGCATGGGTTGCCTCAATACAAGTGGCAGAGCAGGAATTGAAGAATTTGCCGGGATGACTGTAATAAAGTCAGCAAGGATTAAAAAGACCCGGTTGTTTTTCGAAGAAACAGAATTTTTTATGCAGTGGATGATTGCCGAGATAAAGCATTATCAGAAACGTGCAGCAAAAATGGGTTTCTATTTTTCAGCGAGACTGAATGCAACATCAGATATCGATTGGCAGAATGTTTATGTTGACGGTAAAAACATCTTTAACATTTTCCCGGCAGTGAATTTCTATGACTACACTAAAAATCATGGTAAGTTTTACTGCAAACCGGATAACTATCATTTGACTTATTCATACACCGGAAGAAACTGGAATTTCTGCAAAGTTGCACTTTCACAAGGTCACAATATTGCAATGGTTTTCAATGTGAAAAAAGAATCTGACTTGCCAAAGGTATACAAAGGGTATACTGTTATTAATGGTGACTTAACAGATTACCGCATTGATGATGCCAAAGGAATTATTGTAGGTCTGAAATGGAAACGCATTGCAAATCGTGAAGCAGAAAAGTATGTGCTTAACAGTTGCTTTGTGGTTAACGTGAATGTACTGGAACTGCAGACTGTCTAATGTACGCAAATAATGCGAAGAATAAATTTACATTCTCCGCATTTATTTTGTAACCTTTTTACTGAATGTACGTATAATCATCTGTAACCAATACCAATGTACTATGGAAGACTTTAGTAAAGACACAGACATCAGAGGCGACTATGCCTTATTCATTGAAGCAAAGAATTTCACCCCAAGGAGTGATTTAAAACCTGAAGCAAAGCAACGCCTGAAAGGTTGTCAACCGACTTTCTTCCGGGTAATTGTTGATGGAAAACAGCAACACAGCCACGGTTGGATAGAAGACGGTGAAATAGTTCAGTGGGGTTGAAACATTTTCCCCGGCAATACGTATAATCATTATTATTAACCAATACACACACACTATGAAGTACTTATTTATCACATTAGATGTACAGGACGGTGAACGCAAACACACTCACAGAGTGTTGCACACCACACCTGGCGAAAACATTGAGTTCGCAGCTCAACGCTATGTAGCAGCTTTCTGGGGTTGGGGTGAACGCTATAACAAGGAAGACGACTTTTTTTGGTTCAACGGTGAAATTACCTGTAAACTATCCAATGTAGTCGAACTCTCGGAGTATGAATACAAACTGATGTCCCGGATATTCTCTGACGACAGAAATAGAAATGACTACTTTCAGATTGTATCAAAAGGTTACGAAGCCGGTCTGGAGAGAGAAGAAGTTGAAATCAACCTTGGTGAAAATGGCAAACTTATGCTTTACAAAACACCTGAAGGTTCAGTGGTTGATGTTTACAACCAGGATGAGGAAGTCAACACCATGACTATTTGGGAAGACGACTTAACACCAATGCCGGATGAAGAATTCACGGCAACCGGGCAATTCATTGAGGAAGATATTAAAGCATACCTTAAAGAATGGGGGCAGAAACAAGGCGAGATAACATCTAACCTTGGCTATCCGAAATCTCACAGCAAATCTGATGACCTCTTGATGGAAGACTATTTCTTTCTCGAAGGCAAGAAACAGTGGTATCCAAAAATATCCCGGATGTACAGCGAAGAAGAACAGAAAATTGCTGATTATGTTAGAAATAACAGGGACGACTATTAAAAATATCTGCCGGGGTTGTAACATTCCCCGGCATTTTTCGTATAATCATCATAACCAATACACACTATTATGGGAAAAGTAAAAGAACAACAATTCGAAGACAGTCGCAGAAAGCAGATAAACAAAGCTGCTGAAACATATCTTTGCGACCAGGAAGAAGGCGACAATTGTGATGCCTATGCAGTACTACTCGAAGAAAGCGATAAAGGCAATGGAGACTGCCGGGCAGCTGACTTTGTAACAGTATGGCAGCCACTGGAAAACAGCGTCAGTGTTGACGAAATGATTCATCTTATTGAGGACAGCATCAGTGAACCTGAAGTCCCGGAAATACTACAGAAGATTGACTGGACAGATTTACGTGGACAGAAAACCACTCTCTTGCAAACCATTGATTTCCTGGAAAAGTCAGGTATCAAGTTTGATGAAACTGTTGATGTCAAGCAGATTACTGATGACCTGACGGGAATTCTCCACCTTATTGATTCACTACAGGATTTTGCTGTAGATGAAATGGGAGTAAACAGCATTCATGTTTTTGATTTCGAAGAAGAAGAAAACCGTGATGCAAGTACCCCGGAAGAAAACTTTGCCCGGACGAATGCAGAAATCATATTCCAAACCCGGATTGAGGGTGAGGGTTTGTACGTGGATGACGAAATGTCCAAGGAATTCATTGAAAGCATTGTTGATGACCGGTATCACTCGGACATAATAAAGGATATGATTCGCAGGGACATACTCAATGATGTACTGCTCAACCCGGACAACTTTGATAAAGACCAAGACGGCAACTTTACTTATGATGCGTCAATGTCCGAGTATGGTTTCGCAATCGAAGAATATTGCCGGGAACAGTTCAAACAGCGCAGCTGTAAGTATAAGGTATGGGTTGAAGTCGAAAGGATTGTACTTGACAAAGAAGGTAACGAAGAAAGTTATACTGATGAGGAATGTCCGATAGGTATTGCATACCGGGACAATCTTGAAGATGCTGTCAAGCTGCAGGAATTAATCGAGAACGGTTTCGGAGAACTATAGATATTGTACTAATGTACGATTGGCGGGTGACCACCTATCCCCTGGAATGTCCGGGGGATTTTTCTTTGAAAATAATCAGTATTTATTGTAACATTTACAGTGATTGTACGTATAATCATTATCTAAGCTAAAACAATAAAGAGTTGCGTAGGTTTGGAACAAGTCCTCGGTTTGTAACCGGGGCAAACTTTGAAGTTCTTTAAAAATATTGAAGATAGTGAAAACCAACCGTAGGTTGGGATTGGCATTTGCCGGAGCAAAGTCGCTACGTAGCAGAACCTGGCTTTTTCACTTTTATAATAAAAAAGTACCCCTCGCCTCTAACCCAGTTCGAAAATTTCAACTGTAAAGGGCAAGCAGACTTAATAAACCTAAAGTGAAAACCCAAGCGTATGCACCCAGTACCCGTGATGCTTCGACTGTGCCTCTCCCGACTGACATGCGGCAATGGTTATGTAGGGTTGATTGGGAGACCCGATTAGGCATGACAGCCAATGCTGAATACTCCTCTGGTGACATGAGTGCTCGGCTAACCCACAACAAGGCGACTACATAGAGATTCCCCCTGTATCCTCTTCGGTGTTCGAACACCGGGGAATTGCGGGGGGAATCTTACTTAAAACCCGGCAACTAAACGGTGTAAATTTAAACAGCGTAGCCGGGTTTTCTCATTTAAAATATCTGCAGTAAATTGTAACTTTTTACGGTCCTATACGTATAATCAATTGTAAACCAAAAACACGAAGACATGAGACAGCCAAGAAGAGGAAGCACAGCATACAAAGTCTGGACAGAAATGCAGGAAGCAGAGAGACTGAGACCAAAAAGTGATACCAATTGGTCCTCACCTACAAACAATATATTCAAAGGTCTGAACTTACTCCGTAGAGCACTTAACTCCGGGGAGAACGCCAAACTTGAGAGACGGTGGAATGAAAAGTGTGCATATCCTATAAGAGTGAACCCCAACTTGCCTTGGCGGGACCAAGTGTCAAAGGTTTTCAAGCATAAAGTCTGGGTTGTTGTGCTGTACTACAACTATAAGAAATTCAGAGCACCTATAGCGGTCCATGTGCTCAACGTCCTGGCATATCCCTTGAAGTTCGTCCCGGAGAGGTCCGTGCTTCGCATGCCTGAGTACACGCTGTACACTTTCCGGATTGGTGCTGTGACACATGGATTCAACGTACAGTTTCATATACCAAAGAAATTCAGTTTCAAGAATTAATAGTTTTTCATATTCTTAGTGTAATGATTGGTTAAGTGCCCCCAGGAGTTGTGACCCTGGGGTTTTTTTATCTGCAGATTTTTGTAACATTTCCACCGGCTTTACGTATAATCAATTGTGAGACTAACACGGTCAAATGCTCCCGGAGGGCATGGGGAAGTAGACTCCAATCAACCTTTATTTCTCATGGTAGAACCATTCTAAATAACCGGTATTTTGTAACATTTCACCGGCAATTACGTATAATCATATATGAAACATACATCCCGAATATCCGGGCAGCGTAACACTGAGGTGAGACCGAGTAGACTCCAACTTACTTATATGCCTGGTTATTTAGAACCATTCTATATAAGGCAGAAATGGTAACTTTTTTGTAACATTTACGTATAATCAATTTTACCGGGATGCCTATAAATAAAATGAAAATAATTATGTATATTTGTAACAAAAGTTGTAACAATACGTATAATCACTTGTAACCAATTATTCACTTAATACCACACTATTATGGAAATGAACTTAAAGACACTCAACGCACAGGCAATCAGCAGCACTACTGAAACCAAGAAAATGCGCATGTCAGATGATGCACAAGCTATTGTGTTTCAGATGTTCACAAAGAATATCTATAGTAATCCTATAGGTACGGTTGTACGGGAGATAACCTCAAACTGTTTCGATAGTCATGTTGAAGCCAAAGTCAATTCACCAGTAGTTATTCGTAAGACCTTTGATAAACTGGACAACAGCCATTACATATCATTCATTGATTATGGTGTTGGCATGTCTCCTGATAGGGTTGAGAATATATATGGTGTGTACTTCAAAAGTACCAAGAGGGTTGACAATACCCAAATTGGTGGCTTTGGTATCGGTGGTAAAACACCTTTGGCTTATCGTAGGTCCACCGGTTTTGGTGAGGGTGAATATGACAACAGTTTCAATATCATCACCAATTATGAGGGCATTAAGTATGCTTATGTAATCTATGAGGGTGAAGATTCCCCCGGCATTACCAAACTTCTTGAAGAACCAACAACTGAACGTAATGGTACAGAGGTTAGGATTCCGGTCCTGCCTAAAGATATCAACAACTTCAAGAGGGAAATGATAAAGCAATTGTACTACTTTGAGAATGTTATCTTTGAAGGCTTCATTGATGATGCAGAGAACATGAGTGATACGGAAGAAACTCTTACCAATGACTTCCAGATTATCAAAGCTAAGTCTTTCTTATTCAGAGGTACAGAGTACAGCAGCAATGTCCATGTATGTCTCGGCAGGGTAGCTTATCCGATTGATTATTCAGTGTTGGGATTGTCCGATGATGACTTCGAGTTTCCGGTTGCAGTACGCCTGGAAATTGGTGAGATTGCCGTAACTCCATCAAGGGAAAGTCTGAACTACAGTGAGGCTACAATCAAGATGCTGAAAAGCAAACTGATTGCTGTTAAGAAAGAGATAACAGAAATGTTAGGTAAGCAGTATGAGAGCATTGTAACACTGGAGGATTACTTCAAAGTCAAAAATAACTTTGGTGAACTGTACTTTCCTAATGGCAGTAGCTTTAGTGTTGGCAGCATCATTGACCAGAAAGATATTGACTTCTCGAATTTCAAATATGCTTTCACAAAGATGCCGAATGACAAGCAGCTTTTCAGATTGTTCTTCTCATCAACAGCATACGGCAAGAAGCCAAAAAAAGCCAGATGGAATGATGATGCTGATACCAACGACCTTACTGGAAGTTATGAAGTACTGATGGAGAAGAACAGCACCTTGTTCTATGTTGACGGTGAATTTGAACGTAAGATTGTTAAACAGGCATGGTTGAAGCAGAAGCATACCACATACTTTATCATCAAACGTAATAACCTTGCAGACGTTTTCAGAATGTCCGACATCTGCAAGTTGTTCAATGTATCAGATAGTATTGTTGATGCTAATGGTCAGCCGACACTCTTTGTACAGTCATTAATTGACATGCAGAATGAGTACTACAGCATTGTACAGAGGCAATGTACAGATTATAATGCAATAGTTGTACCACAGGATTATATTGACAGTCGCAAAGCTAATGCAAAAAGATTGTCAGAAGAATTCAAACAGTTAAGCATACCGGTTAAAATTTTCGGTGGCTACAGAGGAACGACAAGAGTTAAACTTGACACATTGTTCAAACTGAATGTACCAATTTATTATGGTCTGAAAGATGATGATGATAAACTTCGCAATGCAGAGAATATCTTTGACATATTGTTCGACAGCGCAACAATTATTACTCAATACAACGAGTACAGCAATGTTTTCACTACCAATGGTAAGAAAGGTATATTGTTCATCAGAGTAGCTGCAAACAACGTTAAATACATGCAGTACTGCAAGAATGCCAAGCCTATCAGCGAATTCAAAGCAAGGTACATCTACCGGAAAGCAGATAAAGTTATTGAGTACTTTCAGGCACAAAACTTTGTGAACAAGTATAATAACTTGCCGGAATTCTATCGCAGCAAAGGATTCATAAAAATGGCTCCAGCATGGGCAAAAAGAATTAATCCTTTGGTGAAATTCATCGAGCAGCTTTCCAAATCAAGGAAAGGTAATTTTGAGAACTACAGATATGAACTGGCTAAATGGTTCGACCTTAACAATATTGTCAACACAAAGGAACAGCAGATTTTCATCAAGACCATTGAGGACATGAATGAAATGGTTGAGGCTAATGAGCAGACAATGAAGTATGTAAGTGTACCTTACAGATTGGATGAGTACGACCATCCGGCTTTCTGGAACATGATGAAGCAAGTGTTGGCTTATTAGCCAACATTTTCTTCCATATTTTTGTAACATTTATAAAAGAATAACGTATAATCAGTATTGTTTCACTAAAAATCAAGCATATGAAAAAAGTTGAAGGAATTAAAATGGGGAACGTGGTTAATGTCAGTCTTAATGGAAAACTCCATAAGAAGAACTGCGGTTCACCCCTTGAAGCAGATGAACTCTTTCGTCTGGTTCTGAAAGCCAAAGATGACCCCAGTGATGAGAACATCAAGGCAATCAAATCGTATCTCAATGAGAACGTCAGAGTAGCTATGTTAGCTGGTCTGGAGAATGACCCTGATACCGGAGAGGTATTTCTTGCCGGATTTAATACTCCTATCCCTACCAAATTGGTGGAGATTATAAGGGAGTACCATGAGAATGGTTATCCGATGGCAGCTATCATCAACTTCTGGAAGCTGCTGATGATTAACCCCGATGTAAGGGTAAGGAAGTCGCTCTTTGACTTTATTGGAAAACATGACTTCGTGCTGACCGACAGTGGTTACATGGTGGTTTATAAAGCTGTATATGACTTCCCGAATGAGCAGAAAAGTGTTCTTGGTGAATTCATCAGCAACCAGTATCTTCATGTGAAGAAAGACTGGTCTTGCAGTCCGAACAAATATACTGTCTACAAAGACGGTGAAACCGGTGGATTAGCCATCACCAAAACCAAAACTACCGATGGCTGGAACCTTGATGAACTCAATGTTGAGATTCTCGGCAAACTTGGTGATGTATACAACAACATGTTCGATAATGGTGAGGCTGAAAATGCGAATGTACCGGTCTATACCGACATGCACACTCGCACCATGAGGATTGTACTTGGCGCACCTACAATCATGGAACGCAAGAGCTGCGACAGTGACCCTGCCAAAGATTGTTCATATGGACTTCATGTTGGTGCAACAAAGTACGTGGAGAAGTTTGCAAGTGACAGTTCAACCATCCTTGCATGTTATGTCAACCCTGCCAACGTGGTTGCAGTGCCGGAATACGACCATAGTAAAATGAGGGTCAGTGAGTACTTCCCCTTTGCCGTAGCAACCTATATCAACAAGAAAATTGATATCGTTGAACAGGCATACTTCGAAAGTGACTATCAGTCGCATGAGGAAGCAGAGGTAGTGAAACTCATTGCCAAAGTGAAGAAAAGTGAAAAGCCGATTGAACGTGCTATAAATGCAGAAGAAGAACAACGTCCAATGTTCGAACTTATGAAGATACTGGAAACTCGATTGCTTGATTTGTCAGTGTAAAGTGTAGGTTACAACAGAGAACCCCGTACAGCAATGTACGGGGATTCTTTACACCCAAATCGAATTACTAACTTTATACTACTACCAATGGCAAAGAGACTTACAGCAGCAGACCTACGTGGTGAACTACAAGATTTAAAGATGCAATACGATGGATGTGAAGCACGCATCCGGAGACGTGCAGCTAATCTCGTAAAACAATTTCCAGATGTACAAGTTGGCAAATATCCAGTATGGGCATTCAATCGTCCGGAGCATAAATTCGACATGGATGAAATGGGAATAAGACATGTCCCGATATACGCCAAGGACTACAAGAGTTTTGATGACAGAAGCATCAGCGATGCACTACATGTCATCGAGATTATCGAGAAGCACCTGGAATCCCTACATCCCTTTAAACAATCTAAAATCGAATTCTAATGAAGATAAAAATAACTGAATCAGACATCTTGACACTCAAGACTCTCAAAGGCAAAATGCTCTTGAAGTCAGATACCAACAGATTGTACACCATTATGAACTTCAAGACCATCGAGGAAGCAGAGATAGTTGTTAAGAAGCATGGCTTCTGGAAGAAGACGACTACCAGTACAGTGGAGAAGCAATTGTACCTGACAGCAGTAGATGTTAACGCATGGCATTCAACCGGTAAGTTCCTTGGCACGCTCAGTGACGACTCAGCAGAATGGTTAGTCCGGAGAGACTTATATCAACTCCGGCAGAACTGGACGGACTTCTGTGACCAGCTTCAGGCGTTCGGTCTTAAGGTAGTCGAGATACCAACCAAGGCATAAATATAGTATTAACTTAAAACTACTTATCATGAAGAAATTTATTATGTTCATATTAACACTCGCAGCTTTCATCTTTTCACTCTTCCCCCTAATGATGGCATTCATATTTGTATTTGCCGGGAAGCAGTCAATGATTGACTTCATTACCCAGATACCCCCAGAGAGATTCTGGCTCCTTGGCATACCGTTGTTTATAATCTGTATGGCAGCTTCCGTGGGCACACTTATGTACATGATATCCTTATCGAGTCCACATAAGGTCGCCAAGCCACTGAGTGTCGATGACCCGGACCTCTCAAGGAAGCTATCTAAACTCTATCTTTAACCTTTAATACCCCAGACTATGCCAGAAATAAAATACCT
>Ga0315285_10004369_pt1 | contig 14644 bp, 8 predicted proteins | sample YL17G09_36_MG_FD_203698 | JGI IMG/M metagenome (GOLD analysis project Ga0315285, IMG submission 203698) | Sediment microbial communities from Yellowstone Lake, YNP, Wyoming, USA - YL17G09_36 | ecosystem: Environmental > Aquatic > Freshwater > Lake > Sediment | place: USA: Wyoming | collected...
AGGCGGCGACGGTCGCGGTCCTCCAGCGCAAACCGGTACCAGACGGCGGCGGCAAAGACCAGCGGGATACCGGTCAGAATGGGGACGGGGGAGAAGAACAGGGAGCGCGCCATCAGGCGCGTGCCGGAGGCCAGGACGGCGGCGAACAGCGCCACGGTCAGCGCCAGGCCGGCCACCGGGCCGCCGAACACGGCGGCGGTGCAGACGGCCCCCACCGCCAGCAGCAGCAGGGCCGTCCGCCAGCCGCCCGACAGCGGCACCACCGGGCAGTCGTCCAGCAGCGTGCGGAGAGTGTTGGCGTGGATTTCCACGCCGATCATGCGCGTGGCCTTGGTCCAGGAAGCCGGCGTGGCATGCCGGTCCTCGACGCTGTTGCTGCCCACCAACACGGCCCGCCCGTCTAGATGGCTTTTCAGGAAAGCGGTGTCGTTGCGGCGTGTGGCGGCCAGCACATCGGCTAAGGAGACGGACTCGTATGTGCCCAGGCCGCGGTAGGCGATGCGGATGGCGCGGTCCTGGTCCAGCAGCGGTGCCAGCCGGCCAACGATTTCCGACCGCTCGCGCCCGGCAAAGAGGGCAGCCAGCTCGACGGCGAAACAATACGTCTCGCCGGTGGGCGAGGGCGCCCAGAGCTGCTGGCGCCGGATGTAGTCGTCGCGGTCCTGGGTGAGGTTGAGAAAGCCGAGGCGGCCCAGCGCAGCGGCGGGCATGTAGACGGGGGCCGGCTCGGCCGCCGCCCCCATCCCCGTGTCTTCATGGTGGTAGCCGAGTACGATGGGCACCGACGACGAGGCCTCCAGGAAGCCGCGCGACAGGATTCCGTCCTGGCCGGGCAGCCACTCGTCAACCGGAATGGAAAAGAACACGTCCACGCCCACGGCCCTGGCGCCACCCATAGCCAGGCCGCGGAACAGGTCGGCGTAGTGGCGGTTCCACAGGATCATGGGCTCGGGGAAAGCCGCGCGGCTCTTCTCGTCGATCAGCACCAGCACGATGCGGGAATCCTGCCGCCGCGGCAGGCGGCTCAGGTAGGTGTCGTAGGCCTTCAGCGCCAGGTAATGGAACGGGGCCGTGGCCGTCAACAGGGCCACCAGACCGGCCACCGCCACGGTCAGCGCCGCCGCCACCGCCACGCGCTGCAATGCTCGCCCTCTCTGGGTCATCGCCGTAAGTAGCCCCGGCATCTTGCCGGCAGGGCCCCTGACGGGGACCGGACCGGCTGCCGGCCCGAGCGTACAGGCCACTACACACCCGCAGTCTATCAATTCCCGCGCCAGGGCACAAAGACACAATGTGCCGGACCAGCGCCGCCGACTGCCAAGCCGGCGGGAGAGTTGCGCAGGCGGCCAGGCGTGGAGGCCGCCGCTACGGTTCAACTTTCCCTGCGAGACTCTGGTCGGTTGGATTTGCTCTTGACAAACCCTGCGGGCCGGCGGACAATCCAGCCACTCGGGGTAGTTGGTTCTGAACCTAAGACGTTCGGGCATCCAGGCGGGGAGACCGTTCCACAGAAGGCGGAGGGGGACAAGTCCGGTAAAAGGAGGCATGAACCATGCGTGGCATTCTTCTCGCGTGCGCTTTGATCTTAGTGTTTGTTTCTCCGGTGGTCAGAGGCCAGGAACCACTAACCAATGACGCCGTGGTTAAACTGGCGAAGGCGGGACTGAGTGAAGATGTGATCTTGGGGATGGTGAAACTCCAGCCGGCGAAGTACTCGCTTGGGCTGGATGACGTCATCGCGCTTAAGAAAGCGGGCGTTTCGGATAAGGTCATTGCCGCCATGGTCGAACGCGCACAGGGCGGTGGCGGTGCAAAGCCCGCTCAACCGGCCTCGTCGGCTGCCTCTGCGCCGGCTGGCACGCCGAACGAAATCGGCGTGTATTACAAGAAGAACGACAAGTGGGAGGAGATGCTCCCGGAGGTGGTCAACTGGAAAACAGGCGGTGTCCTGAAAAACAGATTGACCGCCGGCATGGTGAAGGGCGACGTGAACGGACGCATTAACGGCCCCAACAGCCGAAACTCCGTCAAGACGCCACTCGAGTTTCTTATTTACGCACCCGAGGGAACAGCCATCACCGAATACCAACTGTTGCGGTTGCGCGCTCAGAGGGATGCTCGCGAGTTTCGCACTGTGACCGGCGGCGTCCTCCATGTTTCGGGAGGGGTGACGCGCGACCTTGTGCCCTTCGAAGGTAAGAAGATCGCCAGCCGAACCTACGTGATTACGCTGCCGAACCTGGGCGCCGCCGAGTACGGCTTCCTGCCTCCGGAGGCTGTGGCATTGTCGAAGGGCGCCTCGATCGGCAAGATGTACACCTTCCGCGTGCTGGAGTAGGGGGAGTGCGGCATGGCGGCGTCTGGCCGCAAGCGGGAGGCAGGGGCAGCCTGGGGAGGCCGCCATCTTGCCGGCGGGCCCTCTCGCAGCGCCCGATAGGAGCACAGACCGCGGCTGGTGTCAGTTTTCTGTGGCTTCGACGAGGGCTGTAGAGACCCGCCGGCAAGATGGCGGCGCTCCCAGCGGTGGGTCTCAGGGGAGCAAGCCAGGCAAAGCCCGGACAACCGCGCAAAGGCCGGTACAAGTACCAGGAGGGGCGATGTATCAAACGGCTGGAAGATCCTCGGCGGCGATCTTCGGCGCGATTTTTCTCTGCTTCTTTCTTTCCTTCGGAAGCATCTCCTGCCAGGGGCATAAAGTAGTCAGCTTGTCCGGCGTACAGTTGGCACTCGGGACAACCATTGAACAGCCAGGCATGTTTGGACGCACCGAGAAGCAAAAAGTCGATCCGGAGCCGCTGGCGTTGCTCGTGCTCCTTTCGGCAGCGGCGGGTTTCGGAGTCAGCTTCGCGAGGGGGCGTGGGAGTGCGATCGCGGACTTGGCCGCCGGCCTTGCAGGCCTGCTGTTGTTGCTGCTTCTAAAGTCGAAATTGGAGGGGCAGCTTCAGCAGAAATCGGGGGGCATGGTGCAGATCGACTGGGAGCTTGGCTTCTACCTGGCCGGCCTGCTGTTTCTTGCCGCAAGCGCCCTGAACGCCTACTTCGCCTTCTTTGCCCAACCGGCCGGCTTGGCGCGCGCCGCTCCCGGCGGCCGTTTCTGCACCCAGTGCGGCTCGCGTAATCCACCCACCAACCAGTTCTGCAGCGAATGCGGAACTAAGCTGGGCGAGGAGGTGACTCGTGCCGCTTCTGGATAAGCTGAAGGAATCAGTCGGAGCAGCGGTCACAACCGTGAGCGTTCGCGCCGGCCAAGGTCTTGATTCCCTGAAGCTGAAGAGCCGCATTGCCGACCTCCAGCGGAAGAAGTCCGACGCGCTACAGGAACTGGGCAGCATCGCCTACACCATGTTTACGAGAAAGGCCTGGGATCAGGAGCGCCTGAACGAGCGTTGCGGCGCCATTGCCGGAATCGATATTGACGTACAGGATGCCGAGAAACAACTGGCCCAGGTGCATGCCGCCGCCGATGAAGCGCTCGGCAAACCCCGCACCACGGCGAAATGCGACTGCGGCGGGCCGCTGCCCGAGGGCGTCAAGTTCTGCGGCCAGTGCGGCAAGAAGCAACGGTGACCGAAGCATGGAGGGTGCAGCAGCATGAACCACCGGAAGTCACCACGGCGGTCCGAGACCGTTGCTTTCATCTGCCTGTTCTGTCTGCTCGTTTTGGCGTCCGTTGCCGCCTCGCAAGACCAATCTGCCGGCGCCTGCCCGGAGTTTCAGGCGCCAAGCGAAGGTCCGCTGCTCAGCACTCCACCCACGGGGCTGAACATCGGAGATATCGTTCAGAGGTTCACGCAGAGGGAACTGCAATTCAAACTGGCGCGGCAGGCGTACAGCTACTCCGTGCAACTGGCGGTTCAGACGTTGGTGGGTGACAAGGTTGACGGTGAACTGCGAGCCGACGGGCAGTTCAACTTTGATGACAAGCGGCAAAGAACTTCCAGGGTCAGTAAGACAGCCGACACCCTGAAACGTGTTCGCATCCCCATCAGCGATGTGGACCCCTATCAGTTCTTGCTGACGCCCGAAAATGTGGGCGACCACGACTTCGCCTACGCCGGACAGCAGCAGGTTGGCCAACAGAACACTCTCGTCGTGGATGTGAAGCCCAAGCGCCTGGAGGCAAATCGCTCCTATCTGGAAGGCAGAATATGGCTTCTCCAAACCGATTTCTCCATCATCAAGATTCACGGAAAGAAGATGAGCGACATTGCGGGCAGGTACTACCCCAAAGGGACGGAATGGCGGGAGTTGACTGATGCAAGACATTGGTTCCCCGCATGCGAGGTGGCCGATGACGTTCTGTCAATGCGTTCTGGGAAAGTGCGAGTCAGGCAAATGGCCAGGTACACAAATTATGTACGGGGACGAGTGAACGTGCCACCATCTCCGGCTTCCGCTTCACAGGAAAGACCCCAATAGGCGATCGCCCTAACCAAAGGGCACGGAAATACCGGACCGTATTGGGCCCGGGAACGACCAGCCAAGTTAGGAGGATGCGATGTCCAAGAGCCCCGTTTCCGCCCCGTCGATGGCGGTTTTGCTGATTGCCGTGCTGGCTGCTGCCGTCTGCTTCTACGTTCACTTCTCCGCCACCTATTCGGAACCGCAAGGAACCGCGAGCGCGGCCGTGAAAGCGGCGGCATCCGCCGATCTTGCTTCCTTACGCAGAGCGAGCACGCGCGGTTATTACGAAGACGTGATCGGCCATTTCGGCCAGGGCAAATTCAAGCGCGTACGCGCGGCCTACCAGCACGCTTACGATCTGGCCCAACCCCGGTGGCTCGAATACCGCCAGCGCGCGGAATCGGCGGCAGGGGATGGCTATCGCAAGCTGCACAGCCGAGTGGAAACGCTCGGCAGGGAGGCTGTTGGTCGGTTGCCCCTGGAAGAACGCATGCGGTTGACGGAAGACCGGGGAAAATACGCCGACCTTGTCTTTCAAGAAGGCCTGAAAGCCCTGCCGCCGGAGGAACGCAAGAAGATCGGCGACGCAGAAGCGTTCCGGCAGGGCAAGAACTTCCGGCTCTTCGTCGATCGCGAAGCCTGGAACCTGCTTTCGGACCAGGACCGGGAGTTTCTAGGAAATCCGGCAGTTTTGTCTTCCGCAGTGACCCCTGAAAAAACGCAGTTTCTAGCCAAGGTAGGGGTGCCAAGGCTATCCCCCAGCGAGAAGGAGGAAATCGCGGGGATCAGCGTCTCTGACCTCTCCTCCCCACGGGAGTTCATGTCGCGGCACGGGGATTCGGTGGCCAAGGAGTTCTTCAGCCGCGCCGCCTTAGATGCCAATACCAAGCTGGTGCGTTGCACTTTCCCGGATGAGGAATCGCGTGGAAGCCTGCTGCGCGGACCGATGGCGGTTTGCCAGTTCGAGATCAGTGTCCGCGGCACGGTGCAACCGCTGACAGCGGTACTAAAAAAAGACGGCTTCGATTGGAAGGTTGATTGGCTGCAGCCGGACTTTTTCGAAATTCGCGAAGCATATCCGCCCGAGCAAGCAAGAGAGGAAGCGCCTGCCTCCCGGCCGCCCGTTCCAGCGGCCGCGCGAGACTACCCCGACCGTATCGAGACGGTCCGGCTGCCTGATGCAACTTGGGATCGGCGTCCGGCGCCGGCAGGACCTGCCCCGCTCGATCTTCTGCTGGGCACGGCCCGAAGAGCGCTGGTCAGCCCCTTGCTCTGGGCCGGCTTTGTCCTGCTGTTTATCGCCGTCATGACGATCAACTACCTCCGGTTGCGGAACGAGAAGTTCGTTCCCGAATGGCTGGAGGGCGAACAGCAACTGGAGGAGGTGGTTCTACCCGGCTGGTGGATGCGCACGATCACGCGGCTGACCAACCGCCGCATTCTCCAGGTGCGCCTCAACTGGTTCTTGTCGAAGCGCAAGGTTTACGCGATCGCCCTCGACGATATTCGCTCCGTCGTCTGGCGGCGCTACACCAACTGGGTATTGATCGCCGCCGGCGTGTGCTTCGTCGGCTCAAGCAATCCGATGGCCTTGGTGCTGCTGATGCTTGGGCTGGAAGCAAAGTTCCATTCGATCCGGTTCAATACGCCGTTCTCGGAGATGCCCCGCACCAACATGGTTGTGACCTCGTTCCAGCGCAAGCACTTTGACGAGCTGGCGCGATTTTTCCGCAAGGCACAGCTTCATTGGGCTCAGGTGCGGACACAGAAGCAACCGCCGGCGCCCGGCGCCGCCGATTACCGGCCGGAATCCGACCAGGATTTCCGCTGGGGCCTCCCGGTTTGGGCTTACGTCGGCGTTTGGATGGTCTTCGCGATCGGCCAGCGTCTTTTCGGGACGCACGTCACGCTCGACGATTACGTCGTTGCGCCATTGCTGCTCGGCCTGCCCATCGCCATTGCGCTGCGCAGCCGGCGTGACGCTTTATGGACGGCGCTACTCGGCCTCGCGGCCATCCTGACCGTAAAGTTCCCAGGCTCGCTCATCCCATTCCTACCCGTTACCATTCCGGGGCTGTCCACCGGTTCCGATGGCGGCGGGCCTTACTTCGAGCAGTATTTCACCGCGTTGGGCTTGCTGTTGCTCGGCAGCGTAGTGGCAGCGGCCGTAGTGCGGGTGGTTCCGGTCGCGGCCTTTCTCGCCCCGGTGCTCTGGCTGGGTTTTGTCGCTGCCTTCTCGCCCAACCAATTACTTGACAGCGCAATGTACGGGAAATGCGCGCTGGCCATCGCGGCCGCGGTTCTCTGGTCGTGGCTGGACGCGGCGCTGTTCAGCGCCAGGGAAGTGCCCGCGCCAGCAGTGAAGACGCTCGCTCGCGGCGCTTCCGCTTGAGGTGATGTATGCGCCTGACATCGCTGACCCTGATTGTCGCTCTTGCCCTTACCGTTCCCGCGGCGGCCGCTGAGAAGAAGAAGCAGTCGCCGCTCCAGGAACGGCTCGAGTCGGAATTCCTCGGCAAGTCCTTCCAGACGAAAATCCGGCTCGGGAGCTATGTGCGGCTCGCGAGTGACTGCTTCCGGCTCATCGACACCGAGTATTCGACCGGCGGCACTGTCCGGTACCAGGCCCGTAGGGGCTGCTACTTACAGACAGGCAAACTGGGACGCGAACCATTCGCTCCTAACTTCTATGTCGATCCCGGAAAGATCACCAAGGCCGTGAGTCTTGGAGCCAAGGTCTCGGTCGGCAAGATCGATCTGATGGACGACCGCGTGGAGTTTTGGCTGGCCACCGACTTGCGCGGGCACCCCGTCGACAGTTACGCCAAGATCAAGCTCATGCTGGGCAAGGGCTATCAGGGCTGGGATTATGAGAAGCTGGTGGACGTGATCGCTCAAGCGCTGCGAATCGAGTCGCGAGAACGAGTTGCGGTCCTGGAGGCAAAGTTCGCTGACCTCAAGAGCAGATTAGGTGAAGCGGAAGCCCGCCACCGCGCGGCATCCGGCCCGGCCACCGAACGGCTTCAGACCGCCAGCCACGTCCGCGACCTGCTCCAACAAATGGCACAGAACCGTTCCGCTTGGATTTCCGCCGGGCGAACGGATCCCGAAGCCGAAACCTATCTGGAGCGGGCGGCGGCGCTCGATGCCGACATTACCAGGCTTCAGGCCCAGGCAAAGAACGAGCGGATGGAGGCGACTCGCGCGCTGCTGCGAGCCAATGCCGCCGAAACCGCGAAGCTGAAGGCGGTGCTGGAACAACCGCCGCCCACCACCCTGGCGGAGTGGGAGCGGCGTTCCGAATCGTTGAAGGATTACGGCCGATTGCTCGATGAACGGCGCCCCCTCTACGCCGCCCTGGAAAAGGAGGGCGAAGCGGGCATGACGGGCGAACTGGACAAGCTCCAGCAGGAACTGAAAGACACGGGGCGCCTGAAGACCTCTCTCGCTCGCAGCCGCCAGGAGATCCAGCTAGCGGAACTGAATAGCAACTACCGTGAAATGACCCGGAAGCGCGCGAAACTGCTCGACGCCTACACCCGGGCCTACAGTTCGGCTCAGGAGAAGCCGGCTTTGCAGGCGTTGATTGCCCATCTCGAACAGATGCGCCAGAACCGCAGGGCGGCCCAAGAATTGGGCGATTCGGGCGCCGCCACGGAGCTTTCGCGCTTGCAGGCCGAAATCGAAAAGTTCCGCAAGCGCTGAGGGGGCACGTGCCCCCATGCACGGACTCATGGTGCCGCTGATCCAGGCCGTGGCGCATTTTCGGCCAACGGGCTTGCTGCTAGCCGCACATGTGGTTTCTTGCGGCCGACTGGGCAGCGGCGCCAACTGCGTAAGGAGGCTGCATGTCTCGGGAGAGGTCTCTGGCAGCTTGTGCTGGGGGGAATCGCCGGATGAATCAACGCGGGCTCGTGCGCTTCATGACGATAGCAATGGTAGTCACGGCATTGCTATCGCCAACGCCGGCCTGCGGGCAATCGGGCACACCTTCCATTAGCACAGGCGGTGTGGTGAACGGGGCGAGCTATGCCCCAGGCGCGCCGGTGGCGCCGGGTGGCATCGCCTCGGTCTTCGGCAACTTCCTGCTCAGTTCGCCCTACGGCGCCTCCAGCGTGCCGCTGCCGACAAGTCTTTCCGGCCTTTCCATGCAGTTCAGTGGGGGGCGGGCAGCACCGCTGTTCTACGCTTCCGGTGGGCAGGTGAACATCCAGGTTCCTTGGGAGCTGACCGGATCCCAAACATCGCTCGCGGTCACTGTGAATGGGCGGAGCAGCGCGGCGCAGACGGTGAAACTTGCGCCTTTCGCGCCCGGGATTTTCACCATAAATTCGCAGGGCACGGGCCAGGGCGCGATCCTCGATGCTGCTTATCGGTTGGTCGATTCTTCCAACCCGGCGACTCCTGGCAGCACTGTGCTTCAGATTTATTGCACCGGCCTCGGACCCGTCAGCAACCGGCCTCCAAGCGGCGCCCAATCGCCGAGCAATGCGCTTGCTGTTACAACGACGCCCCCGACCGTAACAATTGGAGGAGTGCCGGCTCCGGTGCTTTTCTCCGGGCTCGCCCCCGGATTCGTCGGCCTATACCAGGTGAATGCGCAGGTGGCGGCGATAGCGGCTGCCGGAAATGCGGTGTCCGTGGTGATCTCCATCGGCGGATACACGTCCAACGAGGCCACAATTGCGGTTAAGCAGATCATAAATACCAACGCCGCACTCGGCTCTGTCACGCCCAACTCCGGCCCTGCCGGACAGGTCCTCACCGTGGTTTTCACGGGCACAAATACCAATTTTGCGCAGGGGCAGACGCTGGCCAGCTTCGGGGCTGGCATCAGTGTGGCGGGCGCTCCGCAGGGTGAACCGGGCATATTGACCGTCGCAAGTCCGACCAGCGCTACAGCTCGAATAACGATTGATCCGGCCGCTGCCACTGGCGCCCGCAATATTGTCGTCACGCTCGGAACACAGACGTTGTCGCTCAACAACGGCTTCACAGTCCTGCCGGCCCCCACCCCAATGGTTCCACTGGCCGTCACATCCACATCGCCTGCGAACGGGGCTGCAGGCATCTCGCTGACGCCCACTATCCAGATCGTGTTCAATGAGCCACTGGACCCCGCCACGGTCGGTCCGTCAACGTTCAGCTTTGCCAGCGGAAAGACGAGTCTCCCGGCGACGGTCGCATACGATTCGACGAAGAACCTGGTGTCCCTCACTCCGGCGGGGGTGCTCAGCCCGCAGACTACTTACACAGTAACCATCGGAGCCCTCCTGAGGAACGCCGCCGAGAACCCTCTGGGGACACCGTCCACGTTCTCCTTCACAACAATGCCTCCCACGAGTGTCACTGGAGCGGTCACCGCTCCGCCGGGCCTCAATCCCGCGACGCTCACCGTCGTCAGCTTTGGTGGTCGTACTTCGACGCCCAGCGCGGGCGGCAACTTCAGCGCTTCGGTCAATCCGTCAGGCGTCGGGCTCGTCGCAGCCATGATTCCGGGGAAAGATTTTGGATTGCTGGCAGCAACGGTAGGCGGCGCGGTCGTCGCCGCCTCGTCGCCGGTGCTGACCGCCACAGACTCGGCACCCTCCGCCTTGTCGGCTGCGGCTGCATCGCCTCGCGTGTACGCAACGCGATGGCAAGTAACGGCCTCGCCGTGGGCAGCGCTCTCCCCGAGTAATCTGGTCATCGATTTCCAGACGACCGCCGAGTGGCTCATATTCATGTCGCCGTATTTGTTCACCTCAGATCCCCAGAAGGCAACGGCGATGCTGGGTGCCATTGCCGCAAACCCGGCCACCGCACAGCTTGCCCAAGTGCTCATGCAGAACGCATCCAAGAGCGATCCACTGACCGATCCGGCAGTCCGATCTGCTGCACAGAACGCCATTGCTGCGATCGTGCAAGCCCAGGCACGCAAATCGTCAAGTGTTGCCCCTCTCTCGCAACGATGGGACCCTTCATCGTCGTCCGCCCAGCAGGGTTACGCGGGTGCGAGTTCGATAACGCCTTCCGCCATGGTGGCAGTGACGCCCCGCTGCTGGCCGGGTCTCACGTCCGGGGGTGCACTGCCCTGCCTCGACCTGAATTACATTTCCTTCCAGCCCGGTTCCATAACCGTGAATCAAAGCAGCGGCGCCTACCGCTTTGCGCCTGAGAATTGCACGGAAAAAGGACTCTTCGGCTGTGCCGTCGGATGGCTGGCACAGGTTATGCGTCTTCCTAATGGCACCAATCCAGCCAGCATCGCAGCTGGCGCCGGGGGTTCCTATGGACCTGCAAGTCCCGTGGGGCAATACGATTCCGCACCCTGCGACTCCACGTCGCTGCGCTATTCGTGGGTGGGCGGCAAGAGCTCGCTACGGTTTCTCGATCTGTCCGTAGCCATATGGGAAGGTGTTGGCTTAGGACTGAATAAGGCGGGAGTCTCTCTTCCATCTGGCGAGGGCTTCTCTTTGCCGAGCTCCACGCAGCAGGTGGACTACATTGCGAGGTTTTACAGCGGAGCCTGGGCAGATCAGTGGGAGCTCGCGACTTTGGCATCGGGCGGCTGCGGGAAGGGCGAAAGCTTGGCCAAGCAGGCTGCCTTCTTGAACGGAGTGGAGACCGGTCTTGACTTGATGGCGGCCATCCCCGGAGTCGGCGACGTTGCGAAGGATGCCCTGAGCTGTGCCGCTCAATCGACCGTCCGGGATTTTGTGGAGGGGACTTTCGTCTTCGCAAATTACCGGACTTGGTCGGGATTTGTCGACGCCTCCCGGGATGTCGCCGCGAAAATGCTCGACTACGTAGTCCCATGCGGCGTACAGGCGGGTATGGACGCGGTGGTTGCGCGACTGCCTAAGCTGGTTGTCAAAGTACTGGGCTATTCGATCGGCGTGGGCGCTATCATCCAGGGGCTCAGCAGCGCGGCGTATCTGGGCCAGGCGGTCCAACGGGGAGTGGAGATGGGCGTTTCCGCGAGCGCGGTCGAAACTGCTATCGTATCGATCAAGCCGGGTTCCGCGTCGGTCAACAACCCCGTTCCCTCGATTTCTTCGCTTTCGCCCTCGTCGGCGCCGGTCGGGGGATCTTCGCAGCCGGTCACGATCCGGGGCAGTAACCTTCTGACCATATGTACGGTCGCGGTTGATAATGCAAAACGCGACTACACCCTCGGCAACGATTATGGCCTCACGATTGCGCTCAACTCTTCCGATCTTTCTCAGGAACGACCGCTCATGATAGCGGTGACTAATCCGTCGCCCGGAGGCGGTACCTCCGAGGCAATCTTTATGGTAGGCAACCCCACGGCGAGCCTGCAGCCGAAGATCACGAGCCTTCGACCATCTGGTGCGGCGGCGGGAAGCGGTCCGCTGGTCCTCACTATCTTGGGCGCCTATTTTCTGCCTAACGCGACTGTGACCGCGAATGGCTTGTCGCGGCCGGTGACCACGCCATCGGACGCAGGTCAACTGACGATCAGGCTAACCGCGTCGGATCTCGCGAACGTGGGCGTTCTTCCAATCGTGGTGACAAATCCGGGGCGGGGTAACCCTTCGACCCCCTTCAACTTCACAGTTCTGAGTGCTAAGCCAGCCCAGCCCGCAGTCACTTCCGTCTCGACTACCCAGAGGGTTTACGTGGTTGGCGACCAGTTTGCGATGAATTATTCGACTTTGGCCGGAGCGACGACGGGAAGTTTCGACCTGATGATTAGCTTCCTGTCAGTGGCAAGCGGGAATACCTACTATTACTATGACAACCCGTCGGACAGCAATAGTCGGTGGATTCATAGCACGCCTCAGCCCGCATGGACAGGCACGCCTCAAACCGGGGGGCCGTTTACCATTTCATCCGGCGATGCCAGCGGGTTCCAAGTGACCGAGGACGTCCCGTCCGGCGATTATCACGTCAAGGCGTACTTTTCGCGAAGCACTCTCAACCAAGCTGTGGGCGCAGGCGCGGAGACTGATTTTTCAGTTGCGACCAGTACGCCGGCGGGACAATGCTTCATCGCCACCGCCGCTTTTGGCTCTCCCATGGCGCGCCAGGTGCAGTGCCTCCGAGCGTTTCGCGACCGGATTCTGCTGCCCACCGGCATGGGCCGCGCCTTTGTGAAGTGGTATTACCAGTGGTCGCCGGACGCCGCCGGTTGGTTGCGCGCGCACGCTCTTGCTCGCCAGTTAACCAGAGTTGCTCTTTGGATTCCTATTGCGTTTGCGTGGCTGAGTCTACACACTCACCCTGCGGTTGCACTGCTTGGATTCTTCTTGCCTCTCCTCTCACTAAGCTGGAGCCTGTGGCGTGCGGTCCGGCGTCGCGGTCGGTGCCCTGCTTCTTAGTCGCGGCACACTTGTCTGGCATCCCGCAACCCCGAGCCCTCCGGCACAACACTGGGTTGCCGGCGGGATGGCGGTGGCACAACGGGCACAGCCTGAAGGCCATGCTACCTACTTCAGGGCCAGGGCATCGTCGATGACGACGTTGTACTCGGGGAGCAGCGCGGCGGTGGTGCGCTGCAGGGCGATGACCGCCTTGCGGTAGGAGATGCGGGCCGCCAGTAACTGCGTCTCGGCGTCGCTGGCGCGCTGCTGGGCGTCGAGCACGAAAAAGATGGTGGAGGCGCCCAGATCATACTTGCGCTGCTCGGCCTCCTCGTTCTTCTTGGCCAGGTCGCGGGCAGCGGTGGCGCCGGCGATGTTGGCCTTGCTCTGCTCGAGCTGGCTGACGGCATTCTGCACTTCCAGGGTGACGGACTGCTGCAGGTCGCGCTCCTGGTACTGGTCGCGGCGGCGGGCGATCTGCGCCGCCGCCAGGTCGGCCTGCGCCTGGCGGCCGCGGATGGGAAGATTGAGGGTCAGCCCGAACCCGTAGGTGGGCTTGCTGAAACCAAAGACTTCGGACAGCGCGTCGCCCAGCCCGCCGGGGAGCAGCAGGCCGGTCGGGTCGTAGGTGCGGCCCAGGCCGCTGGAGGTGTAACTGCCGGTAAGGCGCAGGTCGGGCTTCACCGAGTTGGCCGCCTGCCGAACGGTAATGTCGTTGACGGCCTGCTGGCGGTGCAGGTTCACCATTTCGGGCCGGCTGCGCAGGGCCCGTTCGATGGCCGCCTCCCGCGCCATGGAAAGCAAGGTTCCGGGCGGCAGCGGCGGATCCATCAGGTTCAGCGGCAGGTTCCTCACGTCGGGGTCGATGTCGGCGGCGATCAGGCGGCGCAGCGAATCTTCCTCCTGCTGCAGGCGAAACTCGGCGGTGGTCACCGAGACCTTGCGGCTGGCCACCTCGGCCTCGGAGCGGAAGATGTCCAGGGGCGGCAGCGCGCCCAGCTCCAGCGCCCGCTTGTCGCGCTCGTAAGACTTCTGCGACAGGGCCAGCGAGTTGCGCAACACCACCAGGTTCTCGCGCGCCTGCACCACGTTCCAGTACTGGTTCAACGCCGACTGCACGGTGTCGGTCAGGGTCTGCTCGAAGCGCCCGCGCGACACCTGCTGGTTGATGCGGGCGATGACGATGGGGGCTTTCTGGATGAAGAAGCCGCGGTTGCGCAGCAGCGGCTGGTAGGCCGAAAAACCGAAAGCGCTGGTAATCGAGGGGTTCAGGCGGCTGTAGCGGTTATTGGTGGACAGCTTGCCGCCGGTAAACGTGGCCGTGTAGTTGGTGCCGCTGGCGAACGACTGGTCGTAGCTGAACCTGGCCGACTGGGTGAGGCTCTGGGTCTCCAGCCTGTCGCGTCCCGCCTCCAGGTCCGAGGAAGCGGGCTGGATGGCGCGGGTGGAGTTGAAGGAGCCCGTGAAACGGGGATCGAACGGAGCCTGGGAGCGCAGCACGGCCACGGCCGAGGTCTGCACGTCGAGCCGCGCCAGCCACACCGTGGTGTTGCGCTGCACCACCAGCCGCACCACGTCATTGACAGTGAGGTTCAGCTTCCCGTCCTGGGCCAGCTCCCGCAGCGACTTGGGGGCCTCGATGGTGTAGCGGAACGGACGCGTCAAAATGCTGCGGAAATACTCCGCCCTGGGAAAAGAGGGGGCGGTCAATTGCGGCACGCCGCCACCCGTCAGGGCCTGCCGGATTTCCGACTGGTCGTCGGCCCAGCCAACGGTGCAGATTAAAATCAGCGCAGCTAAAAGAACAAACCGGCGCATAACAGTTTCCCCGAATTTGTGGAATTGCGGAACGCGGATTGCGGATTTCAACCTGGTTCGTTCGAAATCCCAAATCCGCAATCCGCAATCCGAAATTACTCGTAGCGGATGGCCTC
>Ga0315285_10004370_pt1 | contig 14643 bp, 17 predicted proteins | sample YL17G09_36_MG_FD_203698 | JGI IMG/M metagenome (GOLD analysis project Ga0315285, IMG submission 203698) | Sediment microbial communities from Yellowstone Lake, YNP, Wyoming, USA - YL17G09_36 | ecosystem: Environmental > Aquatic > Freshwater > Lake > Sediment | place: USA: Wyoming | collected...
ACTTGTAAGGATTTACGTAACCGATTATATCACAACTGTTTGCATTAGGTATTTCAAGGTCTTTCAACCTATTTGTATGATATTAAGTACCATATACTTGCATTGTTTCATCACTTATGCTATGAAAATCCCTCTGCACTCAATTGTAATAATAACAATCTATGTAGCTTTATACTTCCCTGTAGAACAACCGCTATAGTCTACTACTTGAAGAATCTCACAAAATAATTGTTACTAGTTTCAGCAGCCTTGTGATAGCTCACAAACTTACTTATTACAACTGCTCACCCTAAGGTTAGTGCATTGAGATTAACATTCTAAAGATTGATTTTCTAAAGAGTTAAGTTCACATTCGTTTTTAAGGTCAAGTAATTCTTGAGCTTCATCTTCATTTTTTACATAAGGTAAATCATAAAATGTATTACTTATGTGTGATTCTGAATGATTAAGATGAATACTTGATAATCTTCCTCTAATATCTAAATATTAGTTAATAATTATTTGTTTTTCATTTCAAGGTAAAACTTATTATGAAATTCTTCCCTATCTGGTGTAGATAATTCATTGTTTTCTTTAAGTTTATTGTTTAGCCATTTAATGGCTCTAACTCTCAAATGAGTTTGAGTAGTTCCAGAACTATCTAACCACATACTTAAACACTCTTGTACATTAGAAAGAGAGTATTCGGCTTTAAGTGTATTTTCCATTTTGTTTGCATTGTGCTCTTACAAAACTCACTTATGTGAGAACTTCAGAGCATTAGTTTTTGGTAATTTAATCACACCAAGATTTACCACATCCTGGACAAGAAATAATATGTGTACTAGCAGAAACTCTAAAAGCTTCTTCATAACCATATTTATCTATTAATGATTCACCTAATGTTTGTAAAACACCTTCATTTTTCTTTTATAATGATTATTGTAGTTTTTGGTTCTCTTAGTGCTATAGTATAAATACTGATAATAGTAATACATAGTAATACCATCATTAGACTTAATTGACATTGAGGTCCTTTTGTTGTAGCACCACTAAATGGTGATTCTGTGTTGCCTATGAGATAGTTTATAATTATATCTCCAAAGAACACAATGTTAAGAATACAGATTATCCATACTGCTAACAATACTAATTTTCTTGCTTTTTTGTTCATTTTATATAATGATTAGTGAATTTAAAGGTAAAACTTTGATAACATTATCACCTTCAAGAAATTAATCTGGCAGGTTGGTGTTACATTGGTCTCCGAAGGGTTTAATCCCAAGTCCAACATAATGTTATCAAAGTTATGTAGTGTCCATTCATCATCCTGCTTCAGGTATGTATAGCGATAATGCTACTAAGGCTTGGACTAAGCTGTTTTTGATTTGAATAATGAGATTGTTATTTGATATTGCTTCTTAGGCAATTAAACACTTTATAAATAAAGCCAAGTTTATTAAACTTTTTAATCAAATGTGAAGTTTGTTTGGTTTTTGTGCTATATATTTAATAATGTTTCATCTGAAGCACGTAGGATGAAAATGTCTGTGAAAGAAAGGTAGATATATACTAACAAAAGACTAAACAGGGAACTCTGAAAGAGTTCCACTGTTTTAGCTGAAAGCCATTTTAGCCATCAATTTTGAAAGGCGACGCAGGAGCCTGCACAACTTGTGGCTGTAAATGGTTTTTTAAAGCTTGGCCTATCTCCAACACAGTATCTCGCGAAGCGATGATACCTCTGTTATCTTTTAACATTATGAATTTAGGCTGTATTTTCAACAAGTAGGCAACGCCTGCCATTACTATTGTTGAATCATAAACTAATTCAATGTTTTCCGCAGTGATTTCAACTGATTTTTCACTAGCTTTACCCATACGGGAAATAATTAACTCATTCATTGTTCTTTATTTTTTTACCACGGGGCAACAGCTCCGCTAATGATTAGGGAGGGTGGTTTTGTGGAGTAGGTCACCACCCACATATTCACAAAACATTTTTAAAAAATTTTAAAAAACTTTTTGTATTTTATAAAAAATTTTTATCTACCTTTGCACTGTAACCTAATTTTAACACACCTCTTAAAGTTAGACCACCCATAAGTAAAAGTGGGTTAGAAGTTGGATCAAAGGTTTGCAAATAGTAAACTAAGTTTCTCCGATAGTTACAAAAAAGATTTTGATATAATTGTAGGACTACCACCAACGTGTAAGGGAAAGAGTAGGCTAGGGGCTAAACACCAACTACAGGAAATTCAAAATTAACATTAAAAACCTCAAGGGGAAAATTATACCTACTCAGTAACAGTTAATTATATTAAAAGTAAAACTTTAACTTGACTTTTATTTTGTAAAGTCAAACTATCACTTTACTTTTGTAAAAAAACTATAAGATATGATTATGTATGAACCACACCCAAAAGGTATTTTGATTGAGTATAAAGAAGCAGTTAAAACTGCTAGTGGAGTTTATCTTCCACAAGGAATGCAGAATTTTGAATTAGATGAATATAATGGTGATGTTATTGTTGCCACAGGTAAAGATGTAGAGCTTTACAAAGTAGGAGATACTGTTATGTTTTTTCCTCATTCTATTCCAACTAGCTTCCAAGGTAAAACATCTGATGGTGTTAGTCACAAATACCAAATGTTTAGAGAAGCTGATATTTGCTGTAAGTGTATTAATTCTGCAATAGAACCACTAACTACAATGTAATGACACAGTTAAATCCACCACTATGGTTATATGTTCCAGAGCTTAAATCTTATGGGTTAGCTCACTTTGTTGAGAATCATGGATTAGAACATCATTTATATTGGACTATATTTATGGATAATGGTGAGGTATGGACTTTACCTAATGATAGAGTTAGGGCTGGATACAATAAAACTTTAAATAGAGATGAAAAGAATAGAGATAAAAGCAAGTAAGCTTAATGAGTTATATACTACAGTAAACCACTTGCATAGAAATAAACAACTTACTGAACATATGGATGCTGATATAGAACATGGTGGCAATGTCATTAGGTTTATATATGATAGAAATATGGGTAGAAATGGATCTTGGGTAGTTATCACACCTATTAGTGTGGTGTATGACGAGGATTAATTTGTACTTTTGCTAAAATAGAATTAACAATGATTATCAATCCTAAGTGTGGATCAAATACTATGGTATTTATTCATAAAGATTTTGATGTTGTAATACAGAAATTAGGTGTATATACTGAACTGGCTAAGAAATTCATTAAGAGAAACAAGAGATATCAATATATTAAACATGTGGAAAAACTTCCTGATGAAAAGTGGGTACTGGTTTTCAAAGTACTACCTTCAAATCATGAGTCTATTAAGGAGTATAACAGGATTGTAGAAACTAGCAAGAGAGAATTGTGGATTAATTATTTAAATAACTTTGTAGTAGGATGATAGTTAAAACTCTTGAACAAATTGTTACTGATAAACCTTCAGTAGATGCAGATGGTAAACCAATTACTATTGAGGTTTATGGTAAAGTTGTAGTTAAGAGAATTGAAGTTCAAGAAATACTAGAGTTTTGTGAGATTATTAATGAGAAAACCAAGAAACCTTATAAAAGTAAATGCTTACTTAGAACAATAGATGGTTGGTTACCTGTTAAGCATTCTTTTGAGCAGTTAATGGAAATGAAGAATACACCACCAAGAATAATAATTAAAGGGTTTTATGCTGCAGCAAGAAGTAGTAAAGGTACTAACAGAAATAAGTAAAAAACATGATATATGCTATAAGGATGCCAAGAGTATCTATTGTAATGTATTTGTGTTTTTAACAGAAGAGTTTAGTAAAATAAATGACAGCAATGAAGAAACTTGGGATAATAACTGTATTATCAAAAATTTTGGTAAATTTGTAGTAAATAAAAGTAAATTAAAAAGATATGGGATTAACAGAAAGATTAAAGGAGAACCCAATGAATTCTCCACTTAGGTTTATAGGAAGATTATTTGAACTTAGGGATGCTGCTCATATAGAGCATTTAAAAACTAGAAGCTTTGCAGCACATAGTGCACTCAATACATTTTATGATGAGTTATTAGAATTAGCTGATGACTTTGTAGAAAGTTATCAAGGTAAACATGGTATTGTTAATATTGATATTAAACTATCAAGACCAGATAATTTTCTAGCTTTTTTACAAGAGTTTGCTAATTATGTAGAAAGCTCAAGAGATGTGTTTAAGGATGAGTGGTTAAAGAACCAAGTTGATGAAATTGCATCATTAACATACTCTACTATTTATAAGTTAACCTATCTTAAATAATGAAAGTCTTTGATATAAAGGATAATGAAATTATAGTGTCTCCAGAGATATTAACTATAGAATGTTTTGAGATTCTTTGGAAGACTGATAAAAGTAAAAATAAGATAAATGCTTATAATGATTTTAAGTATATTTACCATCTATGTGACTTTAACTCGCCTTATAATAATTACTCAGAAGAAAAAAGAATTGAAGCCATTAAGGAGGAGGTACTTGGTAAGAAAGAATATGAGCCTTCAGAGCAAGTCCAGCAGGCTTGTAAGATATACAAAAGCTTAAAAGAAACACCTATTGAAAGATTGTTCAATAGTGTTAAAGATAAAATAGAAGAAATGTCAGACTATTTAAAAGAGAATACACTTGATAGTGAATCAGTTACACCAGTATTAAAAATAATGGATTCTATCAGTAAAGTAATCTCACAATATAAGACATTAGAATCAGCAGTTAAATCTGAAAAAGAAACTACTGCTATTAAGAATAGAGGAGATAAAATTGTGAACACATCTTTTAATGTATGATATTAAGTAATACAAAAGCATTCCTAGAATCAAGGACAGAGTTTGAAACTACAGGATTCTATACTAAAGCTCTTATTGGTACATATCAGTATAATGAGTTTTGGAAAGAGGAAGTAAGAAAGTGTATGGAGGGTGTAACTATAGGAAATACGACAATACCTGGGACATACTATTTTTACCTGAACTATACTAGGATGCTTTTAAAAGATGAAAAAACTGGTAGGAAGACTGAAGGGTTTCCTAGATTTACAGATGTAGATTTAGAATTCTTTACTCTTATTGAACAAGCTAGAAAAGAGAAAAAAGGTTTTATCATGGTTAAGCCACGTAGAACTGGATTTTCTTACAAGAATGCTGCACTAGTTGTACATGAATATAATTTCTTTAGGAATGCTAAGTGTATTATCTCTGCTTATGAAAATAAGTACTCAGATAATACAATGGCTATGACATTAAATAATATTAACTTTCTAGATCAGAATACTGTATGGTATAAACCTAGAAATCCTAATACTCAAGACTATGTAAAGTCAAGACATCAACAAAAGATGGAAGATGGTAGAGATGTATGGGTAGGTTATCAGTCTGATATTAGAAAAATCACATTTAAAGATAACTCATTTGCATCTGCAGGTATGAGTAGCTCTATTTTCCTATTTGAGGAAGCAGGTATCTTTAGTAATATCATAGAATCATACAATATATCTGAACCTTGTTGGAAAGATGGTGATGATGTTATTGGTATTCCTATTATTTATGGTACAGGTGGAGATATGGGTGGTGGAACTGCTGCATTTTCTGAAATGTATTATGATCCAGAAAGGTTTAACTTGTTAGCATTCCCAAATGAGTGGGAACCTGAAAAAGGAAACCAACAATGTGGGTGGTTTTTACCATCTACTAAACAAAGATTTGGAGTTTATACTGATAAAGAGTCTAAAAAGACAATACCATTAGTAGATATTAATGGAAATTCTAATGAGGAGTATGCTTTAAAGTCAATAATGGCTTATAGAGAAACTAAAAAAGGTAATCCATCAGCATATAGAGATGCAGTAACACAATATCCACTTACACCATCAGAAGCATTCTTAGTAACATCAGGAAATATGTTTCCTACTATGTTACTTAATGAAAGATTAGCTGATATTAAGGTTAACTCTCAGAAATATGTTGAGAGTAATTGGACTGGTTACATTACACCACAAGAAGATGGTGAATTAAGGTTTACATCTATGGATAATGTAATGCCACTTAGAGATTATCCAATTAAACGTAGACCTGATGATGATATTAAAGGGTGTATTGAAGTTTATGAGCAGCCTCAAAAAGATAGTGATGGAAAAGTATTTGTAAGAAGATATGTTGTAGGTATTGACCCCTATGATGATGACTATTCAACTACAGATTCTGTAGGTTGTGCCTTTGTATTTGATAGATTTACTAGAAGAATAGTAGCTGAGTACACAGGTAGACCACAATTAGCTAAAGAATTCTATGAAAATTGTAGAAAGTTAATTGTGTATTACAATGCTGCGGGATTTCCAGAGATTAATAAGTTAGGTTTTGTTACTTATATGGAACATAGAAAATGTTTACATATGTTAGCAGAAACTCCAACACAGCTTAGAGATAAGATTGAGTGGAAACCTAACTTGAATACATCTTATGGATTTAAAGCCACTGAGAGAACTAATACATGGGGTAGAGAGTTAATTAGAGAATGGTTGTTAGAACCAATTGAACCTAACTCTGAAATACTTAATGTAAACAGGTTACGTTCTACAGGATTAATACAAGAATTAATTAAGTGGAATAAAGATGGTAACTTTGATAGAGTGTCAGCTTTGATTGCTGTATTAATATTAGATGTTACTTTAAATAAACAAGCAATACAAGCAGAAACAAGAAGTACTAAAAACTTTTTAGAATCTGATTTCTTTAAAGAAAGAGGGTTTCTAAAACATAATGATGACCCATTTGCTGATAACAGCTATAATGAAGGTGGTGCTTTTTTTAACAATATGTTTACTAAGTAATGATTTGTAAACTAAATAACCTTAATTTTGTAAACTTAATATGAACAATTTAGTAATACAAGTACCAGAACAAGCTTTACCAGATTCTAAGAAAGACCTTGAATGGGGTATGAGATGCGTAGATGCTGGAGAAAATGTATTGATGTTTGACTCCTCAGTAGTAAGACAAACTTTCTATAATAAGAAAGTTAATTACAGACTTAGGAATAACATGCTTACAGATAAAGACATACAACAGATTTGTGAGCCTTATGGTGTAGAGTTTTCTGCTGCACCTAAAAGTATGCAACATATTGGATTAGGTAACTCTAAGATTAACACTTTAGTAGGTGAAGAAGCTAAGAGATTAACTAGGTATCCATTTAAAGCTTATATATCTTCTGATGACCAAATGGGTATTTCTTCTAAAGAGGAAAGCATTAGAGATATGTGGCATCAAAAGCTAGTAGATATAGCAAAACAAAAATTAGAATCTTCTGTAGAAGGGCAAGAAGTAGACCCAAAAGCTTTAGAAGAAGAAATGCAGAAAGAGATTTCTAAATATGATAAATACTTAAAATATAATTATCAAGATTTAAAAGAAATGACTGCTAATAAGATACTTAAGTATGAATATAAAAGACTTGATGTATCTGATACTTTCTTAAGATGTTGGGAAGATTTCTTAGTTTGTGGTGAAGAAGTAGTGTGTATTGAAGAATTAGGTAATGATATAGTATTTAGAAAGGTTAACCCTTTGTATTTGTTTACTATACAATCTCCTGAAACATATAAATTAGAAGATGCTGATTGGATTGTAGAATATACAATGATGTCAGTAGGACAAGTAGTAGATTACTATCACAATGAACTTACTAAAGATGAAATAGATACACTAGAGCAAAGTAAAGAATACAACAGTATGAAAACTGGTGGTATTCAAATGGCTTATAATAGGGATATTACAGTAGAGGAAAGATTTGGATATACTGCAGGGGAATTATTTGTACCTAATCAGATTGCAACACACTATTTTGGAGGTGCTTATGACCAAAGAGGTAATGTAAGAATTATGAGAGTGTGTTGGAAATCTAGAAGAAAAATTGGTAAATTAAAGTACTATGATGATGATGGTAGCCAACAAGAAAGAATAATAGACGAGTATTACAAAATAGATAAAGATGCTGGAGAAACAGTAGATTGGTTATGGATTAATGAATGGTGGGAAGGAACTAAAATAGCTAATGATATTTATGTTAAGATTAGACCAATACCTTATCAATCAAGAAGTATGTCTAATCTATCAGAAAGTAAACCACCTTATGTAGGTATTTACTGTAATACAAATAATTCAAGGGTAATGTCATTTATGGATAACATTAAACCTATGGATTATTTATATGATATTTATTTCCACAGATTAAACTTGGCATTGTCTAAATATAAAGGCCCAATGTTAGGGATTAATGTAAGTATGATTCCATCAGAGTGGGATCCATTGAAGTGGTTACAATATGCAGAAGCAACTAACATTTTATTCTTAGACCCAACTAATGAAGTAATTAAAGGCCCAATGCAAGGTAAATCTGCAGGTACTTTTAATCAAATGTCAGCACAAGGTATTAACCTTGAAATGGGTAATTATATTACACAACACGTTAACCTTATTGGGTTTATTAAATCACAAATGGATTTAATATCTGGAGTTAATGAATATAGACAAGGAGATATTAAAGGTGATGCTAATGTAGGTACATCTAATATGGGATGGTCAGCATCTAACTCAATGACTGAGAAATACTTTGCTTTACATAACTCATTTAAAAGGGATTGTATGCAAAGATTACTTGAAGTTGCTAAGTATGTATGGAAACAAAATCCTAAGAAAGTACAGTATGTAGGTGATGATATGATGGTTGAAGTAGTTAATAGTTATGATGAATTTTGTGAATCAGAATACGATATACATATAGATGATGGACCAAACACACAAGAACTTATGCAAGCTCTTAATCAATTGGCTCACGCAGGTATGCAGACAGGTCAGATTAAATTTAGAGACCTTATTGAAATATATAAGAAAGACAGTATATCGTCATTGGCAAGATATCTAGAAGAAGCTCAAGATAAAATGGCTCAAGAAGCACAAGAGCAACAACAAGCTCAACAGCAACATGAAAAAGAACTTGCTGCACAAGAAGCTGAAATAAGACAACAAGCATTACAACTTGAATATGCTAAACTTGATAGAGAAGATATTAATAGACAGCTAGATAGAGATAATAAAATACAAATTGAAACTCTTAAAGCTATGGGCTATGCACAAGATACAGATGTTAATGATAATATGGTGCCTGATATATTAGAGCAAAATAAGATTGCTTTACAACAACAAAAACAAACTTTTGAGCAGGTACAAAAAGATAGAGAACATCAATTAAAGTATTCTGCAGATAGACAAAAGAATGAAATTGAAAGAAAAAAATTAGTTATTAAAGAGAAAGAAATCTCTTCTAAAAAAGAGATTGAAGAACTTAAATCAGAGACTGCTCTAAAGATTGCTAAAGAAAATAAGAATAAATATGATAAGAAATAAGCTATATAGAATAAGCTTGTATAACAATAAGGTAATAATTAATAAACATAATTTTGTAAACAAATAAGAAAAATGAAGATAAATAAGTATTATTCCCCAGAATTTGGTGGACCAGATGGTGATGGAATAGAGACAATTGATAATTCCTCAGATAAGAATCTAATAAAAGATACTGTTGAAGGAAGTGATTTTGATTTTGACACAGAACTTTCTAATCTGATTAGTGATTCAGATGATGAAGATGAGAATGAAAAAAGTATAGAACAGAAAGCAAAAGATTTTGCACCTGTTGATAGTTCTTTGAAAAGTGACAGTAAAGACGATGAACCTTTATACAAAGTTTTAGCTGAACAGTTAAAATCTGAAGGTTTATTTGATGATGATGATTTTGCTGCTGATGATGATTTTGAATTTGATGGCTCTCCTGAAAGTTTTAAATATCTAATGGAAAGACGTGACTTTAAAAGAGGATTAAAAATCTTTGAAGAAGTTGTATCTGAGATGCCTGCTAAAATGAGAACTCAATTCCAATTATTTATGGATGGGTTAGATGAAGATTCAGCATCTGATATTGGTGGTAAAATTGTAGATTATTCTAGTGTTACTAGAGAAGAACTTGAAAGCAATCCTGCAAAAGCAGAGCAGCTTTACAGAGAACTTCTTAGAACTAAAGGATTTTCTAATGAAAAAATTAGTAAATATGTAGAAAGAGCAAGAGATTTAGATGAATTGGCTGATGAAGGATTAGAAGCAGCACAGTCTTTAAATCAAGAAGTTCAAAAACAAATACAAGCTAAAAAGCAAGAAGAACAATATATTGCTCAACGTAGACAGCAAGAAGCTGGACAAAGGCTTCAAGCTCTAAAAGCAGCAATAGTACAAACTCCAGAGATTTTTAAAGGAGTTCCACTTACTGAAAAAATGAAAGATCAACTGTATAAGTCTATGACAGAAACAGTTGCTTATGATGAAAATAAACAACCCTTAAACAAAGTAGCAGCTTTGTCAAGAAAAAACCCTGAAGCCTTTAGAATGCAGTTGCATTATCTGACTGAACTTGGTTTATTTAATACAGATGAAAGAGGTAATCTTAAACCTGACTTAACTAAACTCATGAGATTAGCAGAAACTAAAGTATCAAGGTCTATAGATGACAGATTAAAAAAGGCTGCATTTAGATCAGGCTCAAATTTGAGTAATAATATCTCAGAAAAAGAATCTGATGTATTATCCTCACTTGAACATTTCCTTAAAAACAAATAAATAAACCATGCAATTATTTCAACTCCAGAAATACGCAGCTAAAGACTACAATGGTCTTGTAACTGCAAATAACTTGGGAGCTTTATACATGAAGCGACCACAGCTTGTAACTAACACCATTCATCAAATCTTCAGAACTAATTTGAAGAATGCGATGTTTGACTTCCTCAATCAATTTCCAACAGTAGAAGTTGAAGAAAATAACTACTATGAGTGGATGCTCCAAGGTCAACATGATAAGAATATTCCTTTATTGGAAGCTTATGATGCTGCTGGAACTTCAGCTGCTAGCTTAGGTGAACTAGGTGCAGGTGTTGCTGCTTTTTATATGGTATATGGTGAAGAATATTTTGAGCCAGATAACATTATCAAAGGTAACAAAGCAGAATACTTATTACGCGTAATCTCTGTTAAACCTAAAGGTACTAACTTTGAATATGAAGTAGAACTTTTAACATCAGATCCAACATTATCTATTCCTGCAGATGAGCTTGAAGCTGGTCAGCGTTGGGCTAAGTTTTTTAACGTAGCACCATCTACACTTTCTAGCCGTGGTCAAAAGCCTAATTTTACTTCACCATTCAGAATGAGAAACCGCATTACTATGCAGCGTTTTGAGTATGAAGTTCCTGGTAACATGATCAATGAAGGTAAAAATTATCCTTTAGAGTTTTCTTTTCCAGGTCTTGATGGTAAACAAGAAAAAGTTTGGATTAACTATCTTGATATGATAGCTATGTACCAAGCTGAAGTTGCTAACGTAGTTATGCACTTCTATGGTTTACACAACTTTACAGAAAAAGATTTGTTCTTAAACAAAGATGCTTCTGGTAAATATCCATTAGAATCAGGTGCTGGTTTGTTTGAGCAAATTGCACCATCTAATATTCACTATTATTCAACTCTTGATTTGGACTTCTTAACTGAAGTATTCTTAGATCTTTCTATTGGAAGAATTGAGATGGGTAACAGGGTTGTTACTTTGTGTACAGGTGAATATGGTATCCGTGATTTCCACAGAGCTGTACTTGCTAAAGGTGGTACTGAATTAATGATTACTACTAGTGCAGGTAATGGTCCTGGCCGTAGTAATGATACTACTATCTACAAAGAAAATGGTGGAAAACTTAATGGTATTCCTAAGCCACTTTCTGCTGGTTTCCAGTTTACTAAATACTATTCAATCAATGGTATTACATTTGAATTAATGTACTGTCCAATGTTTGATGATAAAGTTCTTTTTCCTGAAACTCACCCAGAAGGTGGAACTACTGAATCTCGTAGAATGATTGCTATGGATTTTGGTGGTGAATCAGGAATTAAGAGAGTATCTGTAAAAGGTCAACCATCTGTATTCCGTTATATCCCAGGTATGCGTGATCCATTCACACCTGCAGGTAAAGGTTCTCCTTCAATGGCAGTATCTAGATCTGATGGTTATGAAATTCACAGAATGATGTGGGGTGGAATGATGATTACTGATCCAACAAAAGTTGTAGATTTCCGTTATAACTTAGTATAATAAATAATTAACATAAAGGAGGGTTGAAATACATCCTCCTTTATTTATACCTTTGTAAAAAATAAGAAAATGGACAAGAAAATTAATAAGACAGAAACAACAGCTGCACCACTAGAAAGCTTCTTTATAGATAAGGTGGTTAAAGTTGTACCAATTGTAAGACCCAATAGTTGGGGACACAAATATCAAATTAGTGAAGATGGTAAGGATAAGACAAATGGTTCTTATCAGTTTAATACTGCACTCACTTATTTGTCAGTACCTGTAAGTAAAAAGACAGGTCTATATATTAGACCACTTGACAACATCAAGAAAGTTAGAACTCCTGAGTTTCCTGATGATGAAATTACTGAACAGGATTTCTTTGAAAGAATGTTAGGAATGAATAAAGGTGACCTTGATATCACTAAGTATAAAACTGATGAAAAAGGTAATCGTTTTCCTGATACATTTTGGCAAAGAAGTGGTACAGTTAAATTGAGAAATGAAGCAAATACTTTGGATTTAAACCTTCCAATGGATATGCTAAAATATAAAGTATTAATGTTAAACAAGAATGTGGTGGCACCATCACCTTCTGAGAAAAACAAAAAGCGTACTTACAGATTTATGATAGTAGATCAAGAAGTTGCTGAGATACAAGAAAAAGAAGAATTAAACACAAAACTAGAAGCATATTCTTGGTTTGCAAGAGTTAAAGCAGATATTGAACAATTGAAAGAAATTATGTGGTTATATGATTCAAGAATTAGTAATACTACAAACTATGATTATGTGTTTGCCTATGTTGGAAAACTTGTTAATGATTCACCTGTTCAATTTTTAAAGATAGTAAATGATCCTCAAAAAGATGCAAAACTATTATTAATGAAAGCAGTAAAGAATGGTGCTTTAGTTATTACTAGAGAAAAAACTTACCAATTCCTAGATGGTAAAGATATTGGACCACAAGTAAATGCAATTAAATTTATTAATGATTCAGAAAACTTTGCTATTATAGAAAGACTTAAAGAACAATCTGGCTATGACAGCTAATGAAATGTGGGATAATGTCCTTGTGACATATGATGCACTTTATTCACAAAGTGCTCCTGGGTTTGTTGACCCTGAAGCAAGCATTATTCTAACAAAGGCTCAATGGTATTATATACTACAAAGAATCAACCCTAAAAGTAATAGAAACATGGAGGGTTTTGAAGAAACTGAAGTTAGAATCCAAGAGTTAGCAAATTTAATAAAGGATAGTCAAGATGCTTTTCCTCCTATTGAAAGATTGCCTGACAATCAACAAACTGGTATATTGCCTGGAGAAAAACTCTGGGCAATTCCAGTTGATTGTATGATACCTATTTATGAAGGTTGTACTACAGATGTTAAAAAATGTGGTAGTAACCCACCTACATATAATAGAATTACTGTAATTCCAATATCTCATGATGAGTATAATTTAAATTATTTTAACCCTTATAAAAAACCATGGACTGATGGTACTGAAGGTATTTTATGGAGATTAGAACATGGTACTAAAAAAGTTAATAATATTGGTCCCGATAGAAAAATACATGGTATTATATTTAGTACTAACCCTAATGAAAATGTTACCAATTATTATATGAGGTACATTAAATATCCTACAGATATTGAAATTAATTTAGCTAATCCTAACTTACAAGTAAGTTGTGAATTAGATCCTTTAGCACATCAAAGTATATGTGATATCGCTGTAAAATTACTCTCTGCAGCAGTGAGAGAACAGATACCTGCTAACCAATTAACAGCAGAGAATTTAGAATAAATATTTTATATATTTGCAAAACAAAAACAAACAACAAATTAACATTTTAAAAAAATGGCTTTAGATTCAAAAAATAACATTAAGAGTGTATTCATTGTACCTGCTGGCACAGCAGTAACTTCTGGAACAATCACTCCAGGTTCTACTAATAGTGGTGTAGCTGGTGCAGTAGTAGTAGCTAATATGTCTAATGAAGTATTAGATGCAACTACAGTACTTAATTACTCTAAAATTAAAATCATCAAAGATCGTGGTGCTTATAATCCTTTACAACAAGTAGTATTAGACCTTAATCAAATTGCTGCTTGGGTAGGAACTCCAGGAGCTGCTGCCAGAGAACAAGTAGATTATATTGGATTCAATGGTACTTCAGGTACAATTCAAGTATTACCTATTAACTTTTACTTAATTAAACTTGAGCATGTACCTAATCAATTTGCTTATGGTAAAAGACCTGCAAATTACAAATATGGTACTTACCAATCACCAGCTGGTTTAACTCAAAATGCTGCTGGTCAATTAAATGTTGCTAATGGCCTTGTAAATTCATTAGTTACAAATTTCCGTCCTAACAGAACTACTGATTGGAGAGTAAAATCTGAGCTTGTAAATTCAGGTGCTGGTGCAGCTATTACTGGTG
>Ga0315285_10004372_pt1 | contig 14641 bp, 14 predicted proteins | sample YL17G09_36_MG_FD_203698 | JGI IMG/M metagenome (GOLD analysis project Ga0315285, IMG submission 203698) | Sediment microbial communities from Yellowstone Lake, YNP, Wyoming, USA - YL17G09_36 | ecosystem: Environmental > Aquatic > Freshwater > Lake > Sediment | place: USA: Wyoming | collected...
CGGATTGTGGATTGGGGAATTACTAAGGAGTCCATAATTGACAAGACATAGCGTCATTCCCGCGAAGGCGGGAATCCAGGCTCCGTCCCTGCGTAGGCAGGGAACCAGAAACGTATAAAACTGGGTTCCTGTTTTCACAGGAAACCCTGGATTCCTGGTCAAGCCAGGAATGACAAAGCAAGGCGAATGTCTATACAATTATGGACTGACTGGTAACTCTATGCGCCATGCGCTTTGCGCTATGCTAAAAAGGGGGGATGGCTGAATGTTCAAAGAGGATCAATTAAAAAAGGTTGAAAAAGAGAAGAAAAAGTGGATAGAAGATTTGTCGAAAATTCTCTGTGAGACTCCGGAACGTCTTCCCCGTTTTACCACTGTCTCCGATCTGGAGATCAAAGGCCTTTACACCCCAGATGATACCAAAGACATTGACTATTCCAAAGACATTGGTTTCCCAGGTGTCTATCCTTTCACCCGGGGAGTTCAACCCTCCATGTATCGAGGAAGGCTCTGGACGATGCGTATGTTCTCGGGTTTGGGAGGTCCGGAGGAGACGAACAAGCGTTTCCATTATCTGTTGACCCATGGTGAAACCGGTCTTTCCATCGCCTTTCACTATCCCACCCTCATGGGCTATGATAGCGATTCTCCAATGTCGAGAGGTGAGATCGGGAAATGTGGAGTGGCTATTGATACGTTGAAGGATATGGAGATCCTTTTTGATGGAATCCCCTTGGATAAGGTCACCACCTCCATGACCATCAACCCACCTGCTTCTATCCTACTGGCCATGTATATTGTCGTGGCGGAGAAACAAGGGACCAGCAAGAAGGAAATTGGAGGGACAATCCAGAATGACATGCTGAAGGAATTCATTGCCCAAAAAACCTTCATGCTTCCTCCCAAACCTTCTCTCCGGATCATTGTAGACACCATTGATTATTGCACAAAAGAAGTCCCCCGTTGGAATACCATCAGCATCAGCGGCTACCATATCCGTGAGGCTGGGGCAACGGCGATTCAAGAGCTCGCTTTCACTCTGGCTGATGGCATTGCTTATGTGGAGGCAGCGATGGAAAGAGGACTCAATGTAGATGATTTTGCTCCGAGGCTTTCCTTCTTCTTTGATTCTCATATTGATTTTTTTGAAGAGATCGCCAAATTCAGAGCAGCCCGTAGGATTTGGGCAAAAATCATGCGCGAGCGTTTCATGGCAAAAAATCCACATTCCTGGATGCTCCGCTTCCACACCCAAACGGCGGGTTGTTCCTTGACCGCACAACAACCTTATAACAATGTTGTCCGCACTGCTTATGAAGCATTGGCTGCCGTACTGGGGGGAACCAATTCCCTCCACACCAATTCTCTGGATGAGACCTATGCGATCCCCACCGAGGAAGCTGCCACGGTTGCTTTGCGGACACAGCAAATCCTCGCCGAGGAAACAGGGGTAGGGAATACCATTGATCCCCTCGCCGGTTCTTATTTTGTCGAAGCCCTGACGCGCCAGATAGAAGAACAGGCCTGGGAATATATCCGTAAGATAGACGAAATGGGAGGAATGGTCGCGGCAATTGAACGAGGTTATCCTCAGGCGGAGATTGCTGAGTCCGCCTACAAATATCAGAAACAGATCGACTCTGGAGAGAAGGTGATCGTCGGCGTGAATAAGTACGCGACAGACCACCCACCCATCATGATCTGGAGGATGAAGCCTGAGATTGAAGAAAGGCAATTGAGGCGGCTCCGAGAGGTGAAGCAGACGCGAAACAATCAAAAAGTAAAAGAACTCCTCAATCAGATTCGAATGGTTTCTAAAAATGGAGAGAATCTCATGCCTCATCTTATCAGTGCCGTCAGGGAATATGCCAGCATCCAGGAAATCTGCGATGTATGGAGAGATGTTTTTGGTCGTTATACCGATCCGGGATACTTCTAATCAAGGCTAAAGCCTTGAGTTACAGAACTTAAGCGATGTGTAACTCAACCCTTTAGGGTTGATCTTTGATAGGAGATGCCATGGGCTCAAAAAGGAAGATTCGGATTCTCATTGCAAAACCAGGTTTAGATGGACATGATCGTGGAGCAAAAGTGATCGCAAGAGGATTCCGAGATGCAGGCTTTGAGGTGATCTATACAGGACTCCATCAGACACCGGAGCAGATTGCCTCCGCTGCCATCCAAGAAGATGTGGATGGTATTGGATTATCCAGCCTTGCAGGAGCCCATGATTATCTCTTTCTCAAGGTGATCGAACTTCTCAAAGAGAAAGGGGTAGAGGATATCGTTGTTTTTGGAGGAGGAATTATTCCTGAAGAGGATTTACCTGCTCTTAAGCGATGTGGGGTAAAAGCCATCTTCACCCCTGGGACTTCCATCGAGGAGGCTGTTAAGTGGGTTCGGGAGAACATCAAACCCAGAAAATAAAAAAGCATAGGGCATGGAGCATAGAGCATAGCGTTATGAAACCAAGATATTTTTTCGCTATGCCCTCTGCGCTATGCGCTTTGCGTATTTCTACAAAAGAAGGGGGGTGAAGGTTTTAGGGTTTGGAATTCATAGTTCATATTTTAACTAAGGTGGGAATCGAAAACACATGAATCTTTTTTTCATGAACCACTATTCCACATTCAGGAGGAAAAAGGGATGATAACATTTAAAGAAGGTAATTTAAGGATTCCTAAATGGAATCGAAAGGTCTTTATTGTGACCGGAGGAACAACGGCCTATAAAAAGTATTTCCCCGAATATAAACTGGAAGAATTGGTTATGATGGCCTTCAAGGATATGTTAGAGAATAACGATTTAAAAATGGATCCCTTGGAGGTCAAAGGCCTGATCAACTTTGCCACCTATGGTGAGTTCGCCGACCATTTCCAGGATCAATTGCTCTGCCAGGCTAAGATCCATGACTATTTGGGTCTCGACCCTCTCTTCAATTTAGGCATCAAGACAGGAGGGGCTACTGGAGGTTCAACCATCCTTGCTGCCGCGATGGCAGTGGCTTCAGGTTATGCCAATGTGGCTCTGGCTGCAGGTTGGGAGCGGATGGACGAAGTGGACACCCGGACCGGTAACTTTTATATCTCTACAGCGGCCTGTAAGGATTTCGAAACCCGCTTGGGCCGGGTTTATTCATCCTATTATGCCCCCATGGCGAACCGCTTTGCTGAGACCTTTAATGTATCCGAAGTCACTCGAGCAAAAATAGCTGTTAAAAACCATCTCTATGCCTATTCTTCTCCTTATGCCCAACAGCCAGGAAAATATACGGTCGAAGATGTCCTGAAAAGCCCCATGTCCGCCTATCCGCTCCGATTCCTCGAATGTTGTGCCATGAGTGTTGGGGCGGCCGCTGTCTTGGTCTGTGACGAGGAAACAGCCTACAAGTTAACGGACCGTCCTTGCGAACTGTTTATCTGTGGTGGCACCCATACCTTAAGGGTGGCTGACCGCCGGCATATGGAAGTGCCACTGCTTCCGCATGAAACTCCGGAGTTGTACAAAGATCTCTATGCCAAAGAGGGAGCCCGTTATCCGGGGTTTGAGAGTTTTCTTGCTTCTCGGTTTGCTGCGTGGCTGGTCTATCGTATGGCTGGCGTAAAAAATCCCATCGAGGATTTAGATCTGGTAGAACTCCACGATGCCTTTACCATCAGTGACCTCCAGACCTATGGAGATATTGGCCTTAGACCTTATGGCCAGGAACAAGATTATATCGAATCTGGAGATGCTTATCACATCAATCCCAATACAGGGAAACCTGGGAAGTGTCCTTCCAATTTGTCAGGAGGACTGATTGGAACGATGCACGCTGTGGGTGCAACAGGTATTTTCCAGGCCGCAGAGTGTTTGTGGCAGTTACAACAGAAGTACGACAAATTCCATGGCGATCCTAAGATTTGGAAAAAATGGGGGAAAGAGAAACCCAAGGATTGGCAGAGCCTCCAGATTCCTGAAACGAGTAAACAGGCTCTGTGGGTCTCCCACGCTGGAGTGGGCTCCCATGTTACGGTTGGCATTCTCAGAAAAAGCTGGTAACCCTGTGCCTGTTCCTGAAGACAGGGTTCCAACTCGGAATATCCTTAAAAAATTGTACTCCATCCCGTCTTATAAGGCGAGGCTTTAATGGTACAGGGTAAAGGAGGAAAAGGCCCATGGTAAAGAAAAAGATACAGACAAAGAAGAAAGTACAGCCAAAGAAAAAGGTACAGTTGAAAAAAAAGGTGAAAACAAAAGAAAAAGGACAGATAAAATTTATTGGCCAGGTCACCAAAATTCGTCAGACCGAGCCACGCACAGTAATTGAATGGCCTCGATCGATTACCCATATTCATACCTACGGGATGCTATCTCCTTTTTTCAAGGGCCTCCGTGAAGGAAGATTGATGGCCACCCGATGTCCAAACAAGAACTGTTCAGAAAAACGTCTCTGGATCCCACCCCGAGGTCACTGCCCAGACTGCCATACTGAAATGGTCTGGGAGACTCTACCCAATCCAGTGATTGGTAAAATCTATACCTTTACCCAGGTTGTTTATGCTGGGACAGGTATTGAGCTCTCCACTCCTTATTGGCAAGTCGATGTGGAGATTCCGGGTTTAGCCACGATCCCAAAAAGTTATTTGCTATACGGCAAACCATACATCGGGATGAAGGTCAAGGCTGAATTTAGGACCAAAAACCCCACAAATACTGTACTCGATTATTACTGGGTACCCCTGGAAAAGTAACGTCAGAAGCATAGCGCATAGGGCATAGAGCATAGTGTTCTATCTCCATGCGCTATGCGCCATGCGCTTTGCGAATTTGGATTGGAGGTAAGTATGCCACTCGATTTTGATTTGAACGAAGAACAACAGATGCTTCGAAAGATGGTTCGAAACTTTGCCGAAAAGGAGATCGCTCCGATTGCCCAGGAACTGGATGACAAAGAAGAATTCTCCTATACACTCACCAAGAGGATGGGAGATCTAGGCCTTTTCGGTCCCTTTGTCCCTGAGGAATACGGTGGAAGCAATGTCGGCTATATCTCCTATATCATTGCTGTGGAAGAGATTGCACGGATTGATGGTTCTCAAGCCGCCACAATCGCCGCAGGAAATTCTCTGGGGATTTCACCCATCTATTATTACGGAAATGAAGAACAGAGACAAAAATGGCTTCCTGATCTATGTTCAGGAAAAACTCTTTCCTCCTTTGGCCTGACCGAGCCAAACGCTGGCTCGGATGCTGGAGCTTCCAAAACGGCGGCACATTTAGAAGGGGACCAATGGGTTATCAATGGTTCAAAAATTTTCATTACCAATTCCACTACAGAGATGAGCGCCGTCTGTGTAGTTCAGGCCGTCACTGGAAAACGGCACGATGGAAAGAATGAACTCTCTTGCATCCTTGTCCCAAATGGTACTCCGGGTTTCACAACGAAGACCATGCATGGGAAGATGGTCTGGAGATCATCCAATACAGGGGAACTTTACTTCACCGACTGCAAAGTCCCAAAGGAGAACCTTCTGGGCCGTCGCGGAGATGGGTTCCACCAGATGCTCGCCACCCTGGATGGAGGAAGGCTCAGCATTGCTGCAATGGGTTTAGGAGGAGCCCAAGGTGCCTTTGAATTGGCGCTCAAATATGCCGGTGAACGGGAACAATTTGGCAGACCGATTGGCTCCTTCCAGGTCAATGCATTTAAATTGGCAGACATGGCCACAGAGATTGAATTGGCGAGACTTCTTCTATACAAAGCCTGTTGGTTGTGTGAGCAACATCGTCCTTTCTCTATGGAATCGGCGATGGCAAAAATGTTCTGTTCTGAGATGTATCATCGAGTGGCCAACCAAGCCGTCCAACTCCATGGAGGATATGGTTTGATGAAGGAATACGCCGTGGAGCGCCATTATCGAAACCAGAAACTCTTAGACATCGGAGAAGGGACTTCAGAAGTCCAACGGATTGTTATCGCACGGCATATCGGGGTTCCGGGAAGAGCCTTGTAGAAGAATATAAGGATAGTTTTTAAATTCTGGTCTACAAGATAAAAATTCAGTCGGCACTAAGAAGTAATGTTAAATACTACCTTCTTATCGCCAGATATCTTATTCAACAACAGTATTCTCGTAAAATGCCTCAATCTCCTCTACCGAATATCCGAGTTTTTTAAGAATCTCCTTGGTTTCAGATCCCCTTGGTTTCCCAGGCTTCTCAGCCTTACCGGGTGTTCTGGAAAGCCTCGGAGTTGGAATCGGCTGGAGGACTCCATCTAAGTTGATAAGCATCTTTCTCTCTCTGTTATGGGGATGTTGTTCCACCTCATCCAATTCCAGCACAGGGGCTACACAGGCATCTTTCCCCTCAAAAATAGCTATCCATTCATTCTGTGTTTTGGTTTTGAATATTTCAGCAAAACGGGCCGTCATCTCGGGCCATGTTCTCATATCTATTCGGGATGGAAGAGAGGATGAAAGAAGGTCAAGACCTTTTAGTAACTCCTTATAAAACTTGCCCTCTAAGGCACCCACAGTCAAAAATTTGCCGTCGGCCGTTTCATATACCTGATAAAATGGAGCACCGCTGTCCAGCATATTGGTTCCAATATCAAGGGTCATCAGGTGGCTGCCCAGCAGTCCATAAAAAAAGACAGAGAGGTTGGTCGCCCCGTCCACCATAGCGGCATCCACTACCTGGCCCTTACCCGATCTATTCCTTTCGATGACAGCAAGTAAGATACCCATAGCACACAGCATGCCGCCACCTGCAAAATCTCCCAAGATATTGCAAGGAGGGAGAGGCCTTTCCCCCTTTCTTCTAAACAAAGAAAGAGCACCCGAAAGGGCGATATAATTGATATCATGTCCCGCTCTCTTAGAATAAGGACCATTTTGTCCCCAACCGGTGAGGCGTGCGTAGATCAACTTAGGATTTATTTCCATTGCCTCCTTTGGGCCAAGCCCCAACTTTTCCATGACACCAGGCCGATAAGGCTCCAGGATAACATCTGAGACTTGAATCATTTTTCGGATGATGGCAATTCCTTTATCTGTTTTCGCGTTAACTCGAATGGACCTCTTCCCTCTGTTCAGAGGGTTCTTTTCCATGACATTGAGGATCTCTGGGGTATCCTTTGAGAGCCTATCCACAATAACAACATCCGCACCGAAATCGCCGAGTATCATCCCACAGTACGCTGAAGGAGCCAGACCAGCCATTTCAATTACTTTGATTCCATCTAATGGTCTCATCTCTCTTTCCCTTACTGGTCAAAAAATGGCTGAGAAGTTTAGAACCGTTCCTCAAATTCAATGACTTCTTGTAAAAGAATTTGACCTTTAAAAATCTGGTTTTCCATAAAAATGCTGTCCGAATGAAACATAATGAAATCTCAATTGGTCTGATTCATAAGGAATAGATTAACTTTTGTCATGAAAAAAGGCAACATGGGATACCTCTTGCCAGTTTTTTTCTCGAAGATAACTTGATAGCGTACCCCATTCCTTTTCCCTGACAAAAAAATGATACATGACCTTAATGCAAAACATTTATGTCAAAATATTATTGATTGATAAAATTTTTTCTGTTATCGTATACTTCCGATGAGTTTAGCCAAGCGAATCTTAGAAGGTGATATTCGGGCTGCCTCAAGGCTGATGAGAGACATTGATGATCGAATGCCCTCTGCTCTGGGATTACTGAAAGAACTCTATCCTAAGACAGGAAGAGCCTATATCATTGGGATCACCGGCCCGCCTGGCTCCGGTAAATCCACAATCGTGGATAAGATGATAGACATCTTTCGTAAGGAAGGAAAGACCGTTGGGATCATTGCGGTCGATCCCACGAGCCCCTTTACCGGAGGAGCGATCCTGGGTGATCGGATTCGTATGCAACGCCACGCCACAGACGAAGGGGTGTTCATCCGCTCCCTGGCAACCCGAGGATGTCTGGGCGGACTTACCCGTTCTACTCAAGATATAATCAATGTCATGGATGCCATGGGGAAGGATATCATCCTGGTTGAAACAGTAGGCGTGGGCCAGGATGAAGTGGAGATTGTCAATACCGCCCACACTTCAATTGTCGTTTTAGTGCCTGGCATGGGGGATGATATTCAAGCCATTAAAGCAGGGATCATCGAGATCGGAGACATCTTTGTCATCAATAAAGCTGACCGGGAAGGGGCAGATAAGATGGAACGAGATCTCCGAATGGTTCTCGAAATGGGCCGGAGGAGAGAGGATGGCTGGGAACCTCTCATTTTTAAAACGGAGGCGATTTTAGGGAAAGGGATTTTTGAACTGGTTTACGGAATTTACCGACATAAGCAAGCGTTGGAGCAGAGCCAGGCTTTAGAAAAGAAGTTGAAAGAAAGGACAAAGGCAACTTTATTAGAGATCCTTAAGACAGAGGTCACGGCTTATTTCATCGAAAAAATAGAAAAAGAGGGAAAGTGGGAAACCATCCTTGATGACTTGATGAAACGTCGAATAGATCCTTATTCTGTGGCAGAAAGGTTGATGGCAGAGGAGCTGAATAAAACTCGTTAAGCTCAAATGTCAAAACCTAAATGCCAAATGAATGTCAAATTTCAAATTCCAAAACATTTTGAAATTTGAGCTTTGGATTTGATTTGACATTTGAACTTTGACATTTGACATTTCAATTGTTTAAGATTTTCTTGGGAGGAGGGAAATCGTTCATGAAATCTATTGAAGCGATCCGTAAGGAATTGGAGAAGAGAAGAGCCGAAACATTATTAGGTGGGGGTCAGGAAAGAATCGACAAACAGCATAAAGATGGAAAACTGACTGCTCGTGAAAGAATTGATCTTCTCTTTGATCCCGGGACTTTTGTTGAACTGGACCGTTTTGTCACCCATCGCTGTACCGATTTTGGGATGGAGAAGAAGAAGTTTTTTGGGGACGGTGTGGTGACGGGATATGGAAAGATCGGAGGACGTCTGGCATTTGTCTTTTCCCAAGATTTCACTGTATTCGGTGGCGCCTTGGGAATGGCTTTCGCAGAAAAGATCTGTAAGGTGATGGACCTCGCTATGAAGACAGGAGCACCGGTGATCGGTTTAAACGATTCTGGAGGAGCAAGGATTCAAGAGGGTGTTGAGAGTCTCGCTGGCTATGCTTATATTTTTCTGAGAAATGTCCTCGCCTCTGGTGTCATCCCACAAATCTCAGCCATTATGGGACCTTGTGCAGGAGGAGCAGTCTATTCCCCTGCCATGACCGATTTCATTTTAATGACCAAAAAGACAAGCTATTTGCATATCACGGGTCCCGATGTCATCCGGGCAGCTATAGGTAAGACAGAGACTCCAGATGGAAAGCCTATCACCTCTGAATTATTAGGTGGAGCAAAGGTCCATATGGAAAAAAGTGGAGTGGCCCATTTTGCTGGAGAGAATGATGAGGACACGGTTCGTCTCATCAAGGATTTGCTCCGTTTTTTCCCACAGAATAACCGGGAGAAGCCGCCGATTATAGAATGTACGGATGATCCCAATCGAATGGATGAATCGTTAAAGACGGCAGTACCAGAAGATTCAAAAAAGGCCTATGATATGAGAAAGGTGATCTTGCCAACTGTAGATAACGGCTATTTTCTTGAGGTTCAGAAGGATTGGGCCAAGAACATCGTCGTTGGTTTTGCCCGCTACAACGGGATGCCCGTAGGGATTGTTGCCAATCAACCTAATTGGCTGGCAGGATCTCTTGACCCAGATTCTTCGGTGAAGGCTGGACGATTTGTTCGTTTCTGTGACTGCTTCAATATTCCCATTATCACCTTTGTCGATGTCCCGGGTTTTCTTCCTGGAATGGATATGGAGGAGAGGGGAATCATTCGACACGGATCTAAACTCCTCTACGCATTTTGTGAAGCGACTGTCCCGAAGATTACAATCATCACCCGTAAGGGTTATGGGGGTGCCTATGATGTGATGTCGAGTAAGCATATTCGAGGGGATATTAATTACTGTTACCCCACAGCCGAAATTGCGGTCATGGGTGCAGATGGTGCGGTGAATATCATCTTCCGAAACGAACTCAAAGAGGCGAAAGATCCCAAGGAGGCGCGCCAACAATTAGTCGCCGAATATCAAGAGAAATTTGCCAGCCCTTATAAGGCAGCGGAATTAGGGTACGTGGATGAGATCATCGAACCCGAGGAGACTCGTCCCAAAATCATTCAAGCTCTGGATATTTTGAAGACCAAAGTTGACACCAATCCCTGGCGGAAACACGGCAACATTCCATTGTGAATGCGGATTGTTGATTGCGGAATGCGGAATTTTTAAATGAAGTTTGTATTCCGAAATCCGCAATCCGAATTCCGCAATAGGAGCAGGTCATGTCCAAGAACATCCGAGAAGAATTTGAGAGATGGGGAAAAACCACTCTGAACAAAGTCATCTCAAAGGCACCTGAACGAGAACCTTCTTTCAAAACCACTTCCCATATTGAATTGAGACGCCTCTATACCCCCTTGGACGTCGCCGATTTGGATTACTGTGATGAACTGGGGTTTCCCGGAGAGTCCCCGTTCACCCGAGGAGTCCAGCCCACTATGTATCGGGGGCGCCTCTGGACAATGCGTCAGTATGCAGGATTTGCCACGCCTGAAGAGACGAATAAACGATACAAATATCTCTTGGAACATGGACAGACCGGTTTGAGTGTTGCCTTCGACCTTCCAACACAGATTGGTTACGATTCCGACCACCCCTTATCCGAAGGGGAAGTTGGAAAGGTCGGTGTGGCTATCGATACCCTGAAGGATGTGGAGATTCTTTTTGATGGTATCCCCCTGGATAAGGTTTCCACTTCGATGACGATCAATTCCACAGCCGCCATCCTTCTGACGATGTATATCGCTATGGCAGAAAAACAGGGTGTGAAAAGTGACGTCCTCCAGGGAACGATACAGAACGATATTTTGAAAGAATATGCGGCAAGGGGAACTTATATCTTTCCACCTCTCGAATCGATGCGCATCGTCACCGATATTTTTGCATTTTGTAAAAACCGCGTCCCTCGATGGAATACCATCAGTATCAGCGGTTATCATATGCGTGAGGCAGGTTGTACGGCTGTCCAGGAAGTGGCCTTTACCTTGGCCGATGGCATTGCTTATGTGGAGGCAGCGATTCGGGCAGGTCTTGATGTGGATTCCTTTGCCTCCAGGCTCGCTTTCTTCTTCTGTTGCCATAACACCTTCATCGAAGAAATTTCAAAATTCAGGGCGGCTCGAAGGCTTTGGGCAAAAATCATGAAGGAACGATTTAAAGCAAAAAAGGACGAGTCGTGCATGTTGCGGTTTCATACTCAGACGGCCGGCTGTTCGCTCACCGCTCAACAACCCGACAACAATGTGGTGAGAGTTGCCTTTCAGGCTCTGGCTGCCGTGTTAGGAGGAACACAGTCGCTTCATACCAATTCCAGAGACGAAGCCTATGCCCTCCCTACAGAAGATTCTGTCAGGCTTGCATTGAGAACCCAACAACTTATCGCCTATGAAAGTGGGGTCGCCGATATGATCGATCCCTTTGGAGGGTCCTATGCAGTCGAGGCTCTTACGGATGAAATAGCAAAAAAGTCGATGGAATATATCGAAAAGATCGAAGCCATGGGAGGAGCTATCAAAGCCATCGAATCAGGTTATATTCAGGGAGAGATTGGTGAAAGTGCTTATCAATATCAGAAGGAAATTGAAACCAAAAAGCGCATCATTGTTGGATTGAACCAGTTTCAGATGGAAGAGGAACCCCTCAGGGATATCCTTCGTATCAAACCTGAGGTGGAACAATACCAGAAGGAAAAACTCGCAAAGGTTAAAAAAGAAAGAAACAATACGAAAGTAAAGGAGACCTTAGCTGTCCTAAAGAAAGCTGCCCAGGGGACGGACAATGTGGTGCCTCCCATTTTAGAGGCGGTCAAGGTTTATGCCACCCTGGGAGAAATTTCAGACACTTTAAGAGAGGTATTTGGGGAATACAAAGAAAGATAATTTCAAATTGCAAATCGCAGATCGCAAATTGAAAATTCTTGGATGAACCTTCAATCTGAAATTTGAAATCTACAATTTGAAATGGGGGTAAGGATATGGCTCGGAAGATTCGAGTGCTCATTGCAAAGCCAGGGCTGGACGGTCACGACAGGGGGGCAAAGGTGATTGCACGAGCCCTGAGAGATGCTGGGATGGAAGTGATCTATACAGGCATACGGCAAACCCCTGAACAGATTGCAAACACTGCCATCCAGGAAGATGTGGATATCGTAGGCCTCTCCAGTCTCTCTGGTGCCCACAACAATCTTTTCCCAAAGGTTGTTCAGATTCTTAGAGAGAAAGGGGCGGAAGATATCCTTGTTTTTGGAGGGGGCATCGTCCCAGTCGACGATATTCCAGGGCTGAAAAAAGCTGGCATCCGGGAGATCTTTCAACCCGGGGCCTCCACAGAAGACATTACTAAATACATCAAAGAGAATGTGAAAACCACGTGAAATAAATCGGCAGAGCATAGCGCTAAGCGCATAGCGTCAAAATATAATTGCTCTATGCCCTATGCTCTCTGCACTTTGCGTATAAAAGGAGAAGAGCATGCTCAAGAGAATTGATCATATTGCGATTGCCGTGACCAACATCGAGGAGGCGGCCAAGTTCTACCAGAACGTCTTAGGTCTAAATCTCTCAGGGGTTGAAGTGGTTACCGCCCAAAAGACAAAGGTGGGATTTTTTAAGATCGGGGAGTCCAATGTTGAATTGGTCCAGCCTGCAGAACCAGATTCTCCTCTTGTAAAATTTTTAGAGACCAAAGGCCCAGGGATCCATCATATTTGTTTTGAGGTTGATGATGTGGAAACAGAGGTGAAGGCCTATCTCGAGAAGGGAGCGACGTTGATCGATCAGAAACCCAGACCAGGTGCTCATAACACAAAAGTTGCCTTCGTTCATCCCAAGTCTTCCAGCGGTGTTCTCATCGAACTTTGTGAACTTCCAAAAAGCCATTGAATATTTAAACGAAAAGGAACTCCCACCCCTACCTCATTAACGGAAGAAAGACCAAAGGGAAACAATAAGAAGATGGGATTCTCGCCAAAACTGGAAAAGGAGCTTCTGATTCTCTGGATTGTTGATGCTCTTCGGCGTACCCTTGTTCATTACGGTTATTGGCTCAAAAGGGCTTATCATTCTATCTTTTTTCCCTGCAGTTCTTCGGAGAACCGTTCTTGGAGAAGTTGGTAGATCTTTTCCCCAATCTTAAGCCCCAACTCGATGAACTCCGGTCCATAGATCTTCCCCGTCTCCGTGCGGAAGGTTTCTTTGATCTGAGAGATTCCTTCCATTCCCTTTGGAAACCTACGAATCAGGGGTACGATGCGCGCCCGTGAAAAGCGGAGCATTTGCCAGAGGGTGTGGGTAAAATTCTCCGGACCCCAGCGGAATTTATCAGCATCGTAGAGCGCATCGCTGATGATCTGACCCACAGGGGAATCAATTCTCTTGGGCTCAACGAATGCTTCATGGTTCGCAATTGCCTGCACGATATATTCTCCTTTTTCAGGGGAAATGGAAAACTCCTGCAACATTCTCGCAGCTGCAAAGGCGCTCGCCTTGGCGTGGCCCTTTTCGTTACGTCGCAGGTCATGTAGGAGGCCAGCGATCTGAGCCAGGAGGCAAGCTTCGCGTCTGAAAGACTCTTCCTGGGAAAGCCTTTCCCCTTCGATATAAGCTAAAGCCCCAGCTTCCAAAGCCACTCTTTCAGAGTGATCTATTCCATGACCGAGGTCGTCTTTCAGTTCGCTAAGAACGAGGGTACGGCATTTCATGACCTGTGCGTCTTCGTCAAAAAGGGAATGGGACAGGTTAAGAGGCTCTCTACAGAAAACATAGAAGCGGGGTTGAGGAAAAGAGGCGGCAATATCTCGAGAGGCAGCGATCATCTCTTCATAAATGTCTTTCATCAACCTTCCTCGGAAATCAGATGGCCCTTGACACGTTTTTGGGCCAATCCCTTATCACCCATGCCTGTCGAATTCCGGGAACTCGGGGTCAGGTCTTGCTTTTTGATGTTTTCATAAGATGATGGAAATAGATCTTGCCGTTCATCCCAACTTGAGCAGAATAGGACCTTCAGGGAATTAATGAATAGACCTGGGCCTTCTTTGTCCATTCGCTATTGGGATAATCCCTCTGAAGGACTTCTAACCCCAATTTCAATTCCTTTGGATCATGACTCGCCTTATATTTGGCAACTCCAAGGAAGTATTGAGCTTCAGGAGCAGCATCTGTTTTGGGATACCGAACCAGAATCTCCTGGAAGCACTGGATAGCTTGCTCAAAATTGTCTAAATTGAATGCAGCCTTTCCTCTGCCAAGGATGATCTGGGCAATGAAATCCTCTGGCGGTAAAAACCCGATAAAGCGGTGGTGTTCATCGCCATCTGCGTCTAAGATCACTACTGTAGGGGTCCATTTAATGCTATAACGTTTTACCAAGGCTTTATTCTTGTTAAAATCGACCTGGAGGGGAATGAAATTTTTCTCCACAGAAGAACAGACATTGGAATCGGGGTAAGTAACAGCTGCCAGCTGTTGACAGCCGATTCAGAGATTGTTGTAAAAGTCCATTAAGATT
>Ga0315285_10004377_pt1 | contig 14631 bp, 12 predicted proteins | sample YL17G09_36_MG_FD_203698 | JGI IMG/M metagenome (GOLD analysis project Ga0315285, IMG submission 203698) | Sediment microbial communities from Yellowstone Lake, YNP, Wyoming, USA - YL17G09_36 | ecosystem: Environmental > Aquatic > Freshwater > Lake > Sediment | place: USA: Wyoming | collected...
AAGGCCGCAGGTAGACCACCTGCTTGATAGGCGGCCGGTGTAAGTACAGTAATGTATTCAGCCAAGCCGTACTAATGGCCGAGGGCTTAGACACGTGGTGCGGAGAACTCGGAACTTTTCTAGAAAAGGTGATCGGGTAATGAGTGATCAGGTGATTAGATGGCCTGATAACTGAGTACCTGAGTACCTGCACTATTCTGTAGGCATCTTAACATTGTGAATAAAGTCTCTTGGTGATTGGAGCGACGGGGGTACACCCGGTAACATCCCGAACCCGGAAGTTAAGCCCGTCAGCGCCGATGGTACTTGGGGGGTAACTCCCTGGGAGAGTAGGTCATTGCCAAGAGACTTTTTCTCTTTAATTGACAAACATATAGCAGCGCGGTATAATCTTGGCGCGTTCGCGGGCCTGTTCTTACCATTATATTATTGAATGGATCATGAATAGAGAGGGCAGATAAGACTTCTACGTAGTAGGGCATTATCCTTGATTGCCTGGCTCGGCTGAGTCCGCAAACGTCAGCCGAGTTTTATTTTTTCCACTAAGGAAAGGAGGTGAGGAGATTGACCACTGTTAACTTACGCCCCAACGAGTCTCAGGACCAGTTGCTCAAGCGCTTCCGTAAAAAGGTCGCCAAGAGTGGGATCCTGAGCACTGTGCGCCGCAAGCGTTGGTTTGTCTCGAAGAGTGAACTACGCCGCATCCAGAAGAAAAAGGCTATTCGGCGGATTAAGCGTCGCCAGAGGCCCGAGGGTGAATGATCTCAGCGATTAGCTAAGCTGAAACCCAGTTCTCGAAATCGACCAGAGTTCGGAGGTGCGAATGACTAAAGATGAAGATAAAATTCAGGTTGAAGGCCTGGTTGTAGAGGCTTTGCCGGGGACCCAGTTCAAGGTACGCCTGGATAGCGGTCACGAAGTCCTGGCCTACCTGTCTGGCAAGATGCGCAAATACTATATCCGTATCCTGCTGGGAGATCGTGTCCGTGTCGAGATGTCGCCGTATGACCTGACGCGTGGGCGTATCGTCTACCGCCATAGGAAGCATGCAGAAGGCTCTGTAGAATAAACGCTAGCCAGCACTCCGGATTCATCGTTATTATTAAATTAAAGGCGGGGTACCTGCAAAGGTATCCCGCTGTTTATTTCTGAGAAATCGAAAACATGACACAGAAATGTCGAAAATCGAGATGCTTGCGGGTACTTCGCACCCGCAAGCATCTCGATTTACTGTTCTAACTAATACTTGTAAGAGCCGAGCACTTTCATATAGTTTGCCCGTTCGAAAGCGGCAGGTTCGGCGACCGCTCCCTGGCTCATGCTGCCTTTCATCTGAGCAATCGACACATACTCGTGAGCTTCCATCCAGGCCTGAAGGTCGGCCAGGATCTCGCCAGCCGTGCCAATGCCTTTCTGAAGCAACGCCGAGGTCGTCATGGCGACGCTGGCGCCGGCCATCACGGCCTTGAGCACGTCCTGCGCAGTGTGGACACCGCTGGTGAGGGCAAAATCGGCCTGGATGCAACCGTAAAGGATGGCAATCCAACGCAGGGGCAGGCGCAGCTCGTCGGAATTGCTCAGCACCAAGTTGGGGACGACCTCTAACGCTTCCAGGTCAAAGTCGGGCTGATAAAAGCGGTTAAACAGCACCAGCCCGTTGGCACCGGCCTCAACCAGGCGACGCGCGAGATTAGGGAGTGCACTAAAGAACGGGCTTAATTTCACCGCGATCGGGATCCTGATCTGCGAGCGCACATCCCGTACCAGAGTCACATAAGCATCTTCGAGCTCGACGCTCGTAAGATTGGGATCAGTGGCGAGATAATAAAGGTTGAGCTCCAGGGCATCTGCACCGGCCTCTTCGATCCCCTTGGCGTACTTAGTCCATCCCCCCGTGGACACGCCGTTTAAGCTACCGATCACAGGAATATTGACCGCCTTTTTTACACGACCCAGGTGCTCGAGATAGGCCTCCGGGCCAATACTGTATCTGCCCATATCGGGTAAATAGGTGAGAGCCTCGGCGAAAGACTCGGTGCCCTGGTTTAGAAAATAATCCAGCTCCAGGCTTTCGTGGATAATCTGTTCTTCGAACAAGGAGTACAGCACCACCGCGGCGATGCCGGCTTCTTCCAGGCGCTGGACATTCTCCACTTTCTCGGAAATGGGTGATGGCGAGGCCACCAGTGGATTCTTGAGCTTCAAACCCAGATAGGTCGTAGTCAGGTCTACCATAGCGTTTCATCCTTCGACGTGATTTTTTTCGGTTATTTACTCTTTACCATCCCCATCGCTGTAGTGCATGGCAGCCATTTGACGGTAGAACTCCCAGCGCTGTTTGACATCTTGCTTGGCCAATTTAAGCAGCGCCTCGGCACGTTGTTCGTCGCTCTGAACCAGCATCCGGTAACGGGTCTCATTATAGACGTACTGCTCGAGCGGGATGGTCGGGTCTTTCGAGTCGATGATGAGGGGGTTCTTACCCTCGTCCATTAATCTCGGGTTGTAGCGGTAGAGCGGCCAGTATCCGGACTGAACTGCCAGCTTCTGCTGTTCTAACCCTTTGCGCGTATCGATCCCTTGTTGAATGCAGTGGCTATAAGCGATGATAAGAGACGGACCCGCATAAGCATCCGCCTCCAGGAAGGCGGTGAGCGTCTGTTGGTCGCTGGCACCCATCGCCACACGCGCCACATACACATAGCCATAAGCCATCGCGATCAGGCCCAAATCCTTCTTAGGCATGCCCTTGCCCTGGGCAGCGAACTTAGCGACCGCGGCGCGCGGGGTGGCCTTGGAGGATTGCCCACCGGTGTTGGAATACACTTCGGTATCGAGTACCAGCAAGTTCACGTTGTGTCCGGTTGCCAGGACGTGGTCAAGCCCACCGTAGCCGATGTCGTACGCCCAGCCATCCCCGCCCAGGATCCAAACGCTTTTGCGAACCAGCACATCGGCAATGCTTATAAGATTGCGAGCACGCGGGTCATCCATGGCGACCAGGCGCTGCTTGAGCAGGGTGACACGCTCACGCTGAGCCTTGATGCCAGCTTCGGTAGTCTGGTCGGCGTTGAGCAGGGCCGTGACCAGGTCTTCACCCACGCTGGAGGCTAACTGCGGAAGCAGCTCACGGGCAAACTCTGTCTGCTTATCCAGGGCCAGGCGCATGCCCAGGCCAAACTCGGCGTTATCTTCGAAAAGCGAGTTGGACCAGGCTGGGCCGCGACCGTCTTTATTCATAGCCCAGGGTGTGGTCGGCAGGTTGCCACCGTAGATTGAGGAGCAGCCGGTTGCATTGGCAACCAGAATGCGGTCTCCGAAGAGTTCGGAGAGCAGCTTGATGTAAGGTGTCTCACCGCAGCCGGAACAGGCGCCGGAGAATTCAAACAGCGGTTCCAGTAACTGGGTGTTCTTGAGGATTTTCGGATTGAGCTGGGTGCGGTCGAACTCCGGGATCGAGAGGAAGTAATCCCAGTTTTCCGCTTCCTGGGCGCGCAGGGGAGGCTGATCGACCATGTTCAGGGCTTTGCGCCCTACCTGGCTCTTATCCTTAGCAGGACAGACTTCTACACACAATCCGCAGCCAGTGCAGTCCTCGGGCGCGACCTGGATGGTGTACTTCATGCCTGGCAATTCCTTCCATTTGGCATCCATCGATTTAAAGGTTGCTGGGGCGCTTGCCAGGTATTTGGGATCATAGACTTTAGCCCGGATAACGGCGTGTGGGCAGACAAAGACACATTTACCGCACTGAATACAAAGGTCTTGCTCCCAGACGGGGATTTCAAGGGCGATGTTACGTTTTTCCCAGCGCGTGGTCGCCGAGGGGAAGGTGCCGTCGACCGGGAAAGCACTGACGGGCAGACTGTCTCCATCACCAGCGATGATCGTACCCAACACCTCACGCACATAGTCAGGGGCTTCGGCAGGCACAGTTGGTCGGCGTGTCAGGGTGCTGGTCACCTTATCTGGGACCTTCACTTCGTGGAGGTGAGCAAGGGTCTGGTCTACCGCGTCGTAGTTCCTCTGGACTACGGTTTCACCGCGCTTGCCGTACGTCTTCTTAATACTCTTCTTGATCTCTGTGATCGCCTGCTCTCGAGGCAGGACACCGCTGATAGCGAAGAAACAGGTCTGCATGATCGTATTGATGCGCCCACCCATACCGGTGGCATGTGCCACCTCGTAGGCGTCGATGACATAAAAACGCAGCTTCTTTTCAATTATGGTTTGCTGCACTTCGCGTGGCAGGTGATCCCAGACCTCCTCAGGACCGTAAATGCTGTTCAGCAGGAATACAGCACCCGCTACGGCATACTTAAGCATGTCGTAGCGTTCGAGGAAAGTGAACAGGTGGCAAGCGACGAAGCTGGCGTGGGTGATCAGGTATGGTGCATGGATGGGCTTGGGCCCAAAGCGCAGGTGGGAGATCGTCAGCGAGCCGGACTTCTTTGAGTCATAGACGAAGTAACCCTGGGTGTAGTTATCGGTTTCCTCACCGATGATCTTGATGGAGTTCTTATTCGCTCCCACAGTGCCGTCGGCGCCCAGACCCCAAAACACGCAGCGCACCGTCTCGGGGGTCTCTATGGAAAAATTGGCATCGTAAGCCAGACTGGTATGAGAGACGTCGTCAATGATGCCTATGGTGAAGTGGTTTTTCGGTTCGGGCTTGAGCATTTCATCGAAGATGCCTTTGACCATGGCGGGGGTGAACTCTTTAGAAGCGAGGCCATAACGCCCGCCAATGACTTTGGGTTGATCGTTGAAAGTCGCCAGTTTACCTTCTACAATAGCGTTGACGATATCGATGTAAAGGGGTTCGCCGGCCGCGCCGGGTTCCTTGGTGCGGTCCAGGACGGCGATCACTTTTACAGTGGTTGGGAGGGTCATCATAAAATGTTCGACCGAGAAGGGTCTGTACAGGTGCACTTTAAGAACGCCCACTTTCTCGCCGTGTTCGGTAAGGTAGAGCGCCATTTCGCTGGCAGTCTCAGCCCCCGAGCCCATGATGATGATCACGCGCTCAGCATCCGGTGCGCCGACATAATCAAACAGGTGATATTGCCGCCCGGTCAGCGAGGCGAACTTGTCCATTGCTTTCTGGACGATGCCCGGGCAGGCCAGGTAGTAGGCGTTTGCTGCCTCACGACCCTGGAAGTATACGTCGGGGTTTTGAGCGGTGCCGCGGATGTAGGGATGATCGGGCGATAGGGAACGAGCGCGATGATCACGCACCAGTTCGTCATCAATCATTGCCCGCATGGTTTCGTCATCGAGCAGCTCAATTTTGTTAACCTCACTGGAAGTGCGGAAGCCATCGAAGAAGTGGAGGAAGGGGACGCGCGCCTCCAGCGTGGCGGCCTGAGAAATCAGGGCAAAATCGTGCGCCTCCTGGACCGAGTTAGAGGCGATCATGCCGAAGCCGGTGCTTCGGGTGGCCATCACGTCCGAGTGATCGCCGAAGATCGAAAGGGCATGCGCGGCCAAAGCGCGCGCTGATACGTGAAATACTGTAGAAGTCAGCTCGCCGGCGATCTTGAACATGTTGGGGATCATCAGCAGCAGCCCTTGAGAGGCAGTGAAAGTCGTTGTAAGTGCCCCGGCTTGCAGTGCGCCATGGACAGCGCCAGCCGCGCCCCCTTCGGACTGCATCTCGATCACCAGGGGGACCGTGCCCCACAGGTTCGGCCGTTTGGCTGTCGACCATTCGTCAGCGAATTCACCCATCGTTGAGGAAGGGGTGATGGGGTAGATAGCAATGACCTCATTTACCTTATGGGCAACGTAAGCAGTGGCTTCGTTGCCGTCAATATTGACCATTTGCTTTGTCATTGTGGGTTGCTCCATTTATTTTTTGACAATTTGGACCCTATTTATGGGAAAACCATTATTCCAACTCTTAAGTTTAGCGCCACTTCACCGGCTCACCAAGTTATATATGACACGAAAAATGGTGGTTAATTGTCATAGTTCGTAAACATATCCAATAAAGGGGGAAAAAACCTATACGCACTCGCTTGACCTGCCAGAAGTGCGGATATAAAATAATCTCATTATCGAAGCTTTTTATATTGGTCGGGCGTTTTACAGGATTGGAATAAGTGTGCTATACTGATACAATGACCATCAACCGCCACATCTGGCGTGTTTGGGCCGAGAACTTGCATCGCTGGGGGGTGCAGGGTATTGTAGCTGCGTTCCTGGAAGCGGCTGGCCCGATGAACGTGTTAGGTGCACAAGCAGTTTATCTTAGCCAGCCTCTTCTAAGCCCCCTGGTCTCTAATGATAGCATAGAGGCGCTGGCGGCACTGCTGGAAGATAAGGCACAGACTCATGCATTTACAACCTTGCTTCGAGAGGGCGACCGGTCGTGAATATTTTATCGAGTGATATCATCGGTCTGGCGTTTGTCCTGGTCTTCTTCGGTGGGATGGTTGTCATGGCTGTGAGGAGCAGGAACCGTCCCGGGCGCAACATCCGTGACATCTCCGCCTTTGCACGCCTGCGTCGTGTGGTTGGCCTGGCGGTGGAGTCTGGTACCCGCCTGCATACCTCCATTGGGTGGGAAAGCACCAGCGGTCAGCCAAGCGCTCCGGCCCTGGCGGGTTTATCTATGTTAGAACGGATCACGCGCGCCGCTTCGATCAGCGATCGCCCACCGGTTGCTACCTCCGGGGATGGGACTCTGGCCATGTTAAGCCAGGACACCATCCGGGCTGCCAACCGGGCCATGGCAGCAGAGGGTCAATATGACCCCAATTCAGGGCGCGTCAGCGGTCTGACACCGTTTTCATATGCAGCCGGAGCTATGCCGGTTATCTATGATGAGCAAGTATCTGCCAATGTAATAGCCGGTCATTTCGGCCTGGAAGTGGCCCTTATCATTGAAGCAGGTGATCGGAAAGGCAGTCTGACCGTCGCCGGGACTGACCAGGTCCCAGTTCAGGCAGTCTTGTATGCCGCGGCTCAGGAGCCCCTGATTGGAGAAGAGTTATATGCCGGAGGGGCTTATCTCGGTTCAGGGCTGATGCACCTTGCCAGCCTGCGCACGCAAGATATATTCCGTTGGGTGATCGTGGCAATTATCCTCTTAGGGGCTATTGCCAAATTGGTAGGTTCGCTGTGAAAGCACCGTTTTCTGCTGCTGTTGCGATTGGGGTGGGGATATTGGTCCTGTTAGGGTATTTTGTGCCAGGTATTTTTGGCGATGTCCGAAATATCCTGGTATTTTGGGCTGCCGGTGTGGCGGCATTTGCTCTGCTGGTGGGGGTGGTCAACCTTTTATCCGTTCACTGGCGTAAAATCCAAAGCAACAAGCCAGAAGCCGTATACAGTGTGATCCTCATCATCTCCTTCATCCTTACTCTGGCTGTCGTGGGGTGGGACTCGCCGACTGGACCCTGGGCGATGTGGATTTTCAACAACTTCCAGATCCCAGCCGAGACTAGCCTGATGGCTATCTTGGCAGTGGTTCTGGCGTTAGCCAGTGCTCGATTGCTGCGGCGCCGGACGAATTCATTCTCCGTCATTTTCCTGGTTACGGCGCTGGTCGTCTTACTGGGGACGGCACCCATCTATCTGATCGGCGTCATACCCGGCTTAAGTTCAATACGTAATTTTATCGCTCAGGTGCTATCTGTAGCAGGGGCGCGTGGGATCTTATTGGGTGTGGCGCTTGGTACTATTGCCACCGGTTTACGCATTCTGATGGGCACTGACCGCCCTTACGGGGGATAATAATCTATGGCTGATGTCCGCTGCCCCATGTGTGGTAAACCCAACCCGCCAGAATTGGAAGTCTGCCAGTACTGCCGGGCTCGTTTGAGGCCCTTGATCGTCACACCTCCTCAGGACCAGGTCGGTTCGGAGAAGAAAGCCGAGGCGGCAGGTGAGGAACCAGCCTTCCCCGATTGGCTAAGCGACCTTCGCCAGCAGGATGAGGCTGAAGAGCCTGAAGTGGATTATGATGGAGAGCATCTTACCCCGACTCCGCCTGAGGACCTGCCCGATTGGTTAGCCCGTATGGGAATGCCTGAAGACCAAGAGGCTGAACAGTCTCGAGCTAAACCTCAGCCTGAAGTTGAATCCCAGACTCCAGCTTTTGGAGACCTCTCAGAACAGACCTTGCCCTCTGGTCCTCTTGAAAAGGAAGAATTCCCCGATTGGTTAGCGGGTCTGACTTCACGAGACGACTCAGCAGAGTCTCTGCCCGAGAATGCTCCTGAAGAAGAGGCTATTCAAGGTGGGGAAGAACCGGATTGGATGAAGCGCATTAATATGCGCTGGCAGGTCGAAGATTCCGATGGGAGTCAGTTACCTGCTCCTGAACAGCCGGAGCAGGCTGAGGCGGCCTCAGCACAGCCTTCGGGAGAGGTGCCTGACTGGCTGTCTGGATTGGCAGAACCGGAGTCAACTTCAAAACAAGAGCCAGAGGCCTTTCCAGAATGGCTGAAATCGGCTGAACAGGTTCCTCCATCTGAGACTCCAGCTCCCGCACAGGCAGAACCCGAGTGGCTTTCGGAACTAAGTGAAACAGCCGCTGCTGAAGCGAGTAAACCAACTCTTGAGCAGTTTAACGCCTCTGAAGAAGTTGGTGAAGCCAGCGCTTTATCCGGGGCTGAACCACCGGCACCCGTGCCCCAAGAGGCTGTTCCAGATTGGCTTGCAAAGATCAGGAAGTCAGAACCGGTCGGCCCCGCTCCATCGAAGCCGGAGACACCTGGCGGTCAGCCTGAAGCAGCTCCCGCGGTAGAAGAACCTGAACCAGACTGGCTGTCGCGGTTGGGTGTCGGTGCCGCGCAAACAGCTTCCGAAGGTAGCGTGCTGGCCTTTGCGATGGATGAAAAAGAGGCAGCCTCTTTGGGTTTGCTGTCTGAGACAGGCGGGGAGGGCATTGAGACCCCAGACCTGACAGCGCTGCCCGATTGGCTCTCACAGCTAAAACCCGAAGAAATCCCCTCCGAGGCAGAGTCCCCGGATGAGACAGAGCCCGTTCCAGCGCTTGCCCTCGCTCAACTACCGAGCTGGTTAGAAGCCATGCGCCCGGTCGAAGCAGTAGCTCCGGTCCCTGCTTACAAGGATGAGACCGATGAGCGGTTGGAGACGTCTGGACCATTATCTGGTCTGCGTGGTGTTTTACCACCCGAGTCTGGGGCTGCACCCATTCGAAAACCTCCGGTCTATTCGATCAGGCTGCAGGTTTCGGATGTTCAGCAAGCCCGGATTAACTTGTTAAAAGAAGCATTGGCCTCCGAGGGCAAACCCAAACCAATCCCGCAACCGGCGGTTATTTCACCTCAAAATGTTTTCCGGATCGTCATTGGACTCCTTCTGGCTCTGGTTGTCCTCTGGACGCTGTGGTCTGGTGTCGAAGTCATGCCTCTACCAGATGCCGGAAGTGCGCCTGTTGAAATCCTGAACGTTCAAAAAAATATCGACACATTGCCGGCTGGAGCAGCGGTGCTTTTGTCATTTGATTATGAGCCGGCTCTGTCAGGCGAGATGGACGCTGCCTCTGGCGCGGTAGTCCAAAACTTGATGAGCAGGAATGCATATTTGGCTCTGGTCTCAACTTCGCCGACCGGACCAGCATTGGCTGAACGGTCAATTGCAGATAACAGCGCCCGTCTGGCAACAGTCTATACCCAGTACGCCAACCTGGGATACATCCCGGGTGGACCGACTGGCTTACTGAGCTTTGCCAGTAACCCTCAGCAAACGATGCCGTTTTCATTGGATGAGAAATATGCCTGGGTAAGCGGGACGATGGCAAAGGTCAACACACTGGCAGATTTTTCCATGGTCTTGGTCATCACCGACAACCCCGATACTGCCCGCGCCTGGGTTGAACAGGCTCAACCGGTCTTGAAAACAAATAATACCCCATTAATGATGGTCACTAGCGCTCAAGCTGAGCCATTGGTTCGTCCCTATTATGAGGCCTACCCCAAACAGGTCAGCGGTCTTGTGAGCGGTCTGGCAGGTGGGGCAACTTACGAAAGCTTGACCAATCGACCGGGCTTGGCACGCACTTATTGGGACGGATTTAGTGCCAGTTTGCTGGTCGCTGCTGGGCTTATCTTGATCGGTGGACTGTTCAACGCGGTTTCGGCAGCAGTGGTGGGAAGTAAAGAAGATAAAGGTGAGGGGTAACCATGAACCTGGCCGATCTGCTTGGAACATTAATCGGTTTCCTTCTCACCCTCTTTGTGCTCAGCTACATTTTTGGCGATAATGCCTTATTCCGGTCAGCCATCTATATCTTCATCGGTGTAGCGGCAGGTTATTCGGTTGTATTGGTCGTCTATAATGTCATCTGGCATCGCTTAATCCTGGCAATAATCCAGGAACCGCGTGCCCCGTTCATAATGGTCATCCCACCTCTGTTGGCGGGTATCTGGCTGTTCTCCAAAGTATCGCCGCGCCTGACCCGTTTTGGGAACCCGGTCGTGGCATACCTGGTGGGAGTTGGAGCGGCGACGACCATCGGCGGTGCGGTTTTAGGAACGATATTCCCACAAGTCAACACCTCTATAACTTTATTAGACTTAAAAGCAGCCAGGGCTGGCGGGACGAACATCTGGGTTGCACTGGTCACGGGGATTATTATCCTGGTTGGCACCCTCACAACGCTGATCTATTTCCACTTTGGGGCACGCCAGGTGTCCGATCAAGCGGCTGAACGCCAACCCTGGATTGAAGGGTTAAGCAAGGTTGGACAGGTTTTTATCGCGATTACGTTCGGTACTCTATTTGCTGGGGTTTACACGGCTGCGTTGACTGCTTTCATTGAACGCATCCAATTTCTCTGGAATACTATCTGGGTGAAGTTCCTGCCGTTTATCTTTCCATAAGTAGTGGGTTCTAATGACTTCTTCGCCGATCAATGCTGAGTCTCTGCTAGCCATCGATGTGGGCACCACAAATACCCGTGCCGTTCTTTTCGACGTGGTAGAAGGACATTATCGTTTTATCGGTTCAGGTACAGCGCTGACAACGGCAGGTGCTCCTTTTAAGGACATTGGTGAAGGCATCCGTCTGGCTCTAGACCAGTTGCAGAACATAACAGGGCATACCTTCGTAGGAAAAGATGAACACCTGATCATCCCAAGCCTGTCAGATGGCTCAGGTGTAGATGCCTGTGTGGCAACTTTGTCCGCTGGGCCACCTCTAAGGGTTGTCGCAGTTGGTTTATTGGAAGATGTGTCGGCAGATAGCGCCCAAAATCTGGCGAGTATGATTTACGCCCAGGTTGTGGATACCTTGAGTCTAAATGACCGGCGCCAACCCTCGACCCGTCTAGATACTCTCTTGCGCATTCGGCCTGACCTGATCATCGTCGCTGGTGGAACAGAGGGTGGGGCCTCTCACTCACTCATGACCTTAATTGAATCCATTGGTCTTGCCCGCTACATAACCCCTCAAATAGTGCGACCTGATGTGCTTTATGTTGGAAACCAGGCTTTGATCCCTGAGATCAAATCATCCCTGGGATCGTATGCCACTTTACATATCGCACCGAACATCCGACCAACCCTGGAAATGGAGCAGCTATCTTCTGCTCAGGATGACCTGGCGATGATTTTCCGCCAGGTGCGCGGTAAAAAGATCCCTGGGGTTCAAGAACTGAATGGCTGGACAGGTGGCCAACTAATGCCCACCGTAACCGCCTTCGGGAAGCTGGTCCATTTTCTCAGCCGGGTCTACGATCCGGCCAAAGGTGTGTTAGGCATCGATGTTGGCTCTTCAGCGACAAGTATCGCGGCTGCATTTTCCGGTGATTTGATCTTGAGGGTTTATCCTAAGTTTGGTTTGGGAGAATGCCTGGCTGGGTTGTTAAATTACACATCATTGGAGGAGATCACCCGCTGGCTTTCCGTCGAGGTCACAGATGCCGAAGTGCGGGATTATCTTTTCAACAAGGCTGTCCATCCTTCCAGTATACCCGCTAATGCCGAGGAACTCTCAATAGAGCAAGCAGTCGCCCGACAGGTGATGCAGTTGGCAGTCAAGAAAGTAATGAAAAACTTTCCGAGGCGCGCAGCGCGGTCTGGTGTTGGGTTGCTGCCCTGGTTTGAGCCGATCCTTGCCACGGGCAATGTACTGACCAATGCCCCAACCCGTGGTCAAACCCTATTAATGCTGCTAGATGCTCTTCAACCAACCGGTGTGACTACGTTTGCCCTGGACCAGAATATGATCTCGTCTGCTCTTGGCGCTGCTGCAGCTGTCAATCCTGCTCTGACAGTCCAGGTGCTCGAGTCGGGTTCTTTCCTCAATCTTGGCACGGTGATTTCTCCCGTAGGGAATGCAAACTATGGCACCTCTTGCTTGCGCGTGCGCGTGACCTATGAGACGGGCAATACAGCTAACCTCGACATAAAGTTTGGTGCATTAGAGGTGATCCAGATGCCTATCGGGCAGAATGCCAACCTGCACTTGCAGCCTTTGCACCGTTTCGATGTTGGCATGGGAGGACCAGGTCGTGGTGGGAATGTAAAAGTCGTGGGCGGCTCTCTTGGTGTAATTATTGACGCACGCGGTCGACCTTTACGGCTCCCGGATGACCCGGTCCGGCGGCGTGAGTTAAACAAAAAGTGGATTTGGACCTTTGGGGGGTGAGCTCCATCCCCTGGCATCCTTCTTGCATCAGTGAGTAAAAATCGTGGACATGTTGGCGACTATCACCCATATCGTACCGATCACATCTATTCAACGCACCCGGCTGCTACCGGTGCCAGGGCGTGTCGTCGTTCGTAAAGGTCAGAAGGTCAGCCCTACGGATGTGATCGCCGAAGCCAACCTGGCTCCTGAGCATCTTCTGTTGGATATCGCCCGCGGCCTGGGCTTGTCCGGTGAAGATGCCGACCGTTTCATTCAGCACCAGGCTGGTGATCAGGTCAGCGAGGGTGATGTGATCGCTGGTCCGGTTGGTTTTGGACGGCGTGTGGTGCGAGCGCCGAGCGCCGGAAAAGTTGTCCTGGCGGGAAGTGGGCAGGTACTGCTGGAGGTTGAGAGCCGTCCATATGAGATCCGGGCTGGATTTTCAGGCATAGTATCCGAGCTGATCCCCGATCGAGGCGCCATCCTTGAGACTACTGGCGCGTTGATCCAGGGTGTATGGGGCAATGGGCGAATAGATTATGGGTTGTTGAATGTCCAGGCACGCACCCCTGACGATGTGATTACCGCCGATCGTTTGGATGTCAGCTTGCGGGGTGCAGTCGTTCTGGCAGGCATTTGTACCGATACCGAGGTGTTAAATACGGCTGGAGATCTTCCTCTGCGTGGGCTGATTCTAGCAAGTATGAACTCCTCTTTAGTACCGTTGGCTTTGAAGATGCGCTATCCGATAATTATTCTCGAGGGATTTGGGCAAATCCCTATGAATTCGATCGCCTATAAATTAATATCGACCAACGCCAGGCGGGAAGTTGCACTAAATGGAGAAACCTGGAACCGTTACGAATCGACACGACCTGAGATCATTATCCAATTACCAGCTCAAGGAGATTTACCCACTACTACAGAGACAGACATGTTCAAGACGAATCAACAGGTGCGAGTACTATGCGCCCCTTATCGATCGAAGATCGGCACTCTCATTGCAGTTCGTTCTGGTTTAACGGTTTTACCCAATGGTACGCGGGTGCCAGCGGCAGATATCCATCTCGAAGATGGCGAGAATGTGATCTTGCCGTTGGCTGACCTTGAGGTATTAGAGTAGTAATAAAATCTATATGACTGCCGAAGCCTAGAAGGAATAAGCGAGTCTTATCCGCCAGGCTTTGAGAGGTCAAACCCCCCGAGTCCTGTGTTTAAAGCGCGGGCCAAAAGAGGAGAGGATGCTATGACATTTGATAACGTGGACTTAGGCAATGATATCGGTAACGATAATGAACCGGGCATGGGTGCCCCTCCGCCGGAAGAATCTAATAATCGAACCTTCTTGATTGTTGCCGGTGTTTTGGGTGCGATCTTGCTACTTTCTCTGATCTGTATCGCAGCTTATGCCGGATTGGTCGTGGTTCCGAAGCAACAGGGTGCCAAAAAAACCGATCTGGCAGTAAAAAACAATGTCCAGAACACTGCTGTGGCCTTCGCATTAACACAAACAGCCGCGGTAACACCCACCTACACCGCTACGCGCATTCCGACCACGGCAGTCAAGCCCACGAACACCCCGGTTGTGGCACAACTCGCCACGAATACCCCGACCCAGGCGATAGACCCACGCACAGCAACAGTGGCAGCCTTGCTCACTCAGGCTGCAGCAGCCCAAAAGACGGTGATACCTACATCGACGCTATTACCGAAAAGTGGCTTTGCTGATGAAGTGGGCGCACCAAGTTTACTGGGGCTGGCAGTCCTATTGGTTGTCGTTATCTTCCTGGCTCGCAGGTTGCGCACCGCCCATTAGCGTTGGTAGAAAAAATAGAAGGATGAAGGTCTGCAGCCATCAGCCTTCATCCTTCCATCTTGCCTTTTACGTAATGCTGGCGGCCACCTGTTCCCCATACCCCATGAGGGCGGTCACCATCTCAGGGCTGCGTCCTTCGGCGTAGACGCGCAGAACAGGCTCGGTGCCCGAGGGGCGGATTAACAACCACGAGCCATCCGCTATCAGGT
>Ga0315285_10004378_pt1 | contig 14631 bp, 12 predicted proteins | sample YL17G09_36_MG_FD_203698 | JGI IMG/M metagenome (GOLD analysis project Ga0315285, IMG submission 203698) | Sediment microbial communities from Yellowstone Lake, YNP, Wyoming, USA - YL17G09_36 | ecosystem: Environmental > Aquatic > Freshwater > Lake > Sediment | place: USA: Wyoming | collected...
CTAGCGACATATCTTTAGAGTATTTCCATCTCGGATTTATGTGACCGCATCGTTCCAAACTATCTTTCGAATGAGAATAGATGGGTAATGCGAAAACTCCGACATTTGGGTTTCTTAAAATTAGTCCTTCACATATATTCAAAGCATTACCTTCAACCAACCATGAATCATCATCTAGTTGCACAATACAGCTATATTTACAACTGAGTATGCCTTCATTTCGAGCAGCTATGCAACCGGTATTCAAAGTATGCTTAATAAAAGTTGTATCGAACTTACTCTTAAATATCCCCGCCAAATTGCTGATATCTTCTTGTGATCCATCATCGATTAACACCAACTGATCTCCATTGTGAAACTGATGTTCAAGTTTACGAAGAACGTATTCTATAGATGAGCGCCTATCACGTGTTACTATTAATACAGAAACAGGCATATTGTAAATAGATTAAGTTTTTTATTCCTTATCAAGAATGTCTATTGACTATTTATTGTTGTCATTGGTGTACTCTATTGCTTTTTTAAACATTTGAATTATCTTATCAATTAAACTACTCCATAATAAATTTCTTTCAATATAATCTCTTCCTCTCTCACCCAGTTCTTCTAAAATATGTTCATTATTCATCAGATAAATTATTGCCTTAGAAATTTCATTCCTTTTCTTATTAATAACTAAACCACATTTAGAACCCTCAATAATCTCAGAGATATTGCATCCCTTTGTTATTATTACTGGTAATTTCATATACATTGCTTCAAGAACTGTAATAGGAAAACCTTCAGAATAAGAAGGCAAAATATAGATATTTGCTTCTTTATAAAAGACCAATTTTTCATTCCCGTAAGCAGGTCCTATATAAGAAACATAATTAGATAATTTATATTTTCTTATTAAGTTGTGGACTTTAGCTATATAATCTTCTTGACCAGGACCAACCAACAAAAGATGAACATTCATTATCTTTTTAATAACATCCGAGAAGGCAGGTATTAAATCATCCAATCCTTTTTTCCAATTCATTCTTGATAAAAAGAGTATAATTTTCTTATTCTTTAAAAATGGAGCTCTTTGTAAGAGCAAATCTTTATTTTGTATGTCTTTAAGAAATAGCTCTGGATCGATACCATTTGGAACAATATAGATTTTTTCCGCAGGTACTCCAAATTCTCTAATAGCTAATTTCTCTTGCCTAGTTAAAACATGCACAATTTTGGCTTTCATCAATATTTTCTTACCAAAAATCAACATATAGAGACTTTTTAGAAAATATGATTTTCTGCTTATAGCTCCTTTCATCAATGTGCCCTGTGGTGAAATTATATAGGGCTTTTTTACATATTTAGAGACAAAAAAAGCATAATAATCAAAAATACCAAATACATATATTAAGTCGTATTTGTTTATCTTATCTAAAAGATTCTTCCAACTTTTTGAAAAAGAAGGCCAAAAATGTGAAACAATGCTCTTATCTTCTTCCAAATACATTAATTCATCTATGCAATCGGAAGGTTTGAGCTTGGACCTATCATACACCTTAGGCAATAAAGAATACACGCCGCACTTTATACCCCTACTATAAAGGGCTTTTGTTAAATTTAAGACTACAGAATACGGACCCCCTATTTCAGCATAATAGCCAACTATAAACAAAACTTTCATATTATCGTTATTGGCCCTTTATCCTTTTTATTAGTTCTGATATATTATTTGCAAAAAGTTCGGGATTCCAATAATTTATTATCTTTTGTGATTCTTCACCCATTAAAATTAAATTATATTTTCCTTCAGTAAAATCTTTCATTTTGTTAGCAAGTTCAATAACATCAAAAGGATTAAATAACAGGCCATTTTCTCCATTCCTAACTAATTCACTACTGCACCCACATGATAGGCTAACAAGAACTGGTTTAGCTGCTGCCATTGCTTCATTAATTACCAATCCCCATTGCTCCTTATATGCTGCATGGATGAGAACCTCTGCGAAAGCTAAATATCTACAAATATCATCGTGTAACAAATACCCAGTGAAATGCACGCCTCCTATATTCTCTTTTAATATTTTCTTTCTTAAACTAAATTCCTCCTTACCGCACCCGCATAATACTAAATCCCAAGAAATTTCCTTCACTTCTTTTCTATAGATTCTATAAGCCTCCAAAACTCTGCTAATGTTTTTTCTTTTAATAAATCTATTTATCATTAGAAAATATTTCTTTACAAAAGGCCTATTGCTTTCAACGAGATATTTCTTTACTTTCTCCATAATGAAATTATTGTCTACCACATCATACCCTAATACAATTCTATCTGATGACATACCAAGCTCTTCCAAATATTTTTTATGAGAGGCGCCTCCTACTATTGCCCCATCAAATAGCCTTATAATCCTTCTTTTTAGCCATTCCCTGAAAAAAAATCTTTTAAAATCATCTTTCTTGCTATCACTCATAAGAATCGTTATTTTATTATTTTGTTTAGCCCATCTCAAAGCTGTATTGCTGAAATTATGATTCCATCCAGGAATCATAATGACATCGGGAGAATAATTCTCAAGAATATTTATCAATCTATTTTTCTGTTCTTTTCTTAGAATGTTTTCTAAAGATCGTTTGTTAAATAGGGTTTCCCAGATAAAAGGATATTTTTCTTTCTGTTTAATAGCTATATTGCTTTGTTCATTGGCACTGCATATTTCTACTCCAACAGTCTTATATTTGTCTGCCAATGCAGAAATTCTTGCTAGATGGTAAGATAAAAATTGAATAAATAAAACCATGATTTTCATTTCTTGCCTATTCTTTTTGATGTTAATATGATTGGATAAAGAAAAATCGAAATATAAATTATTCCTGGCAGGAAGTTGCTTATTTGATTTGTTACCGAATTAACCGAAATTGTTAAGGCAAATATATAAAAAAATTGATGATAAGTACTTTGCTTTGTATAGGCCATTTCCCAAAAAAATCTCATAATTAGTGCTATCAACAAGAACAAGAGAGATCCAAAATATCCAAATTCATAAAATGAATCTCCTATCCCCGTTAAAGTAGTACCTGTGGGGATGTTGTAACCCAATCCCTCTTTTAGATCTTCACGTAAATCCGATCTAAATTGTAAACTTTGTTTAAATTCTAAACCGGTAAATTGAGCTGGGATATATCTATCAATTAAAGTATTCCAAATGTGTCTCCCAAGCCCATAATTTCCTGTAGAAACTGAATATTCTGCAAGATATGCTGCATTGCGTAACTCTAACACACCATAACCTTCAAGATAGTATAAGAAATTTTTAAGATATGGTACTTTTGATAAGGCGGGGAATTTATTTTTAACTCTTTGATTTTCATATGCAATCGACCTGTATTCTTCGACACTTACGTTTACTAAAGCAGATATAGCTATAAAAGAAATGATAATTATTTTTGACGGTTTATATTTCCTTACGAAATATAAACTGAAAATGACAATTAAAAAAAGAGTGAAAGCGGGAGACCTTCTACCCAAGAATATTACTGTATAAGTCAAGAGGATTAAAGAGGAAATAAAAAAAACATTTCTCATTAAGGTAGTTTTTCTTAATCTTAAAATTGACAGCCCAATTAATCCAATAATATAAAGCTGAGAAAAGAAATGATAGACCGTTATTATTCCTGTCCATGGACTTTCCCTTATTTCTAGAGGCAGAGTAGAAATTTTATAATAAAAATAAAATCCGATAATAACATATAAGATAAATAACTTGGAAGCTGCATTTTCATTAATAATTAATAAATTACGATTTAAATATTTTTCTTTTGGCTTATAATAAAACCCGATAAAAGACATGGCAATACATAGTATCGCCATAATCAAAACTCTTATTATCGCATCTTTTGATAAAAAAATTGATTCTCCAGCATAATAAGAATTAACTAAAGCGATAACTTGAGGACAAATAAAAACTGTAAATATGTAAATAATAGTGTACGGGTATAGGAAAAATTTCTCTGGATTTTTAATTAATTGAAAGATACCAAGACCACATATTGTAAACAATATAATAATAAAAAATACCACGCAAACTCCTTTCCAATATTATTAATCTAAGTTCAATGTTAATCTTTTTTTGACATTATAAAAGTGTATAATTTTGCTAATAGCTCAGTTGAAATATCCCAGTTGTACTGGGTTTCCACTAAGTTGCGAGCGGTAGATACACGTTTTTTACAAATCGAAACTTGGTTATATGCCGATTTAATTGCCTCCGCCATTCTATTAAGATCGCGATTTTCGATTACCTCTCCAGTAGTATTGGTTAAAATCTCATTGGCACCTCCTCGACACTGAAAACCAACAACTGGAACATTGGAAGCCATCGCCTCCAAGATTACTAAGCCGAAAGGCTCAAAGCGAGAAGTAAAACAGAAGATATCCATTGCTCGATAAGCAATTGCAGTGTCACTTAATAAACCTTCGAAATGAACGCGGTTCTCTATATTCAATTTCTTTGCTTGTTTTTTAAGATTTTCTAAATCCGGACCGGTGCCAACTATAAGACCCAAAAATTCAGATGGAAGAGCAGCAATAACGCGCAGAAAATCGTCTGTTCCCTTCATGATATTGTGCAAACGACCTACAAACCCTATAACAGGGGCATGTTTAGGCAAGCCCAGGATTTCGCGAGAGCGATTCTTCTGATCCGGAGAAGAAGGAGTGAAATGATTAATGTCTACTCCATTATGAATAACATAAAGGATATTTTCACGAAATCCTCCATTTTTATATTGATCGTCTTTGATTGCTTCTGTTGGATAAATAACTGCATTTGCAGAAAAAGTGAAACACTTACGAAGCAAAAAGGCCTTCAATGATTTCGGTTTATTTAATGGAAGAGAATGTGAATGGATTATCTTTTTATAATTCGGGTGAAACAAAGTTAGTAATTGAGGCCAAAGCAGACCGTCGTGGTGATGAATGATATCTGGTTTCTGCGAAGATAGATATTTATTTAGCCTGTGAAAATAAAAAATATCTTGAGAATTTCTGATTCCTAAATAATCACAATGATCGCCAATCTGCATCCCGAATTGACTTCGGGAGCCATAAAGAAACAACAATCTTGAATCTATATTATATTTCGGCAATCGCTTAACCAGCTCTACCGCTACCCGAACTGCCCCGCCAGTAGCTGGGTCATCTCTTTGACAAATATGAATAACTTTCATTGATTTAAAAATTAATTACGTTACCCAATTTCGATCTTGCAGTAAACTATATAGTTTTTGACTACGGATTTTCCAAGTATTAGCTTGAGCAGCTTCCCATCGCTCTTTTGAAAGCCATCCTGGATTTGCTAAAGCAAATTTAACATTTGCTGCAAACTCTTCAGGACTCCGTGAGATAAGAAGAAAATTATCCCACTGATTAAGTTCTGGGACAACTCTATTAGCCACAATAGGCATTGAAGCCCCCAAATATTCCCAGAGTTTCGATGGAGTACAATTCAGGTTGAACTCGCAATTAGAATAAATCATTAAAAGTACATCGAAAGACTGCAGATATTCACCTAGGCGGTCGTTATTAACCGGACCTATAAAATTGATATTGGATAAATTTCTAGCCTTTTGAACTCCTTTCCACCATTCTAAATTTCCTTCCCTTTGTTGAGGGATAGAACCTCCAAGAATGAATGTTATATCTCGTAATTCCTCAGCTACTTTAGATAAATAATTATAATCAAAGCGATAATTTAATGCTCCTATATACCCGCAGAGAGGCCGTTTATAATGTTGTAATTCGGCTGGCAAAGATTTCGGCTCGCGAAGTGGATATTCACTTATAAACTCAGGAGTAGACCCAAGTGGAATATAAAAAATATTATCTGCTCTGGAAGGATACATTTGTTTTAATAATTGCGTTCTATAATAAGATACGCATATAGTCAAATCCGCACTATTAACTGCATGACCTTCTAATCTTTGTGTCTGTTCTTTACGTTTTGGCCAATAGAATTGATAGTCATCTAAATTAAAATATATAGAATGAGCTTTAAATTTATGAATTAGAGAACAATAATATGGATATACAAATACAAAGATTAAAGGATAATCATCCTGAAATTTTTTAATTAAGTAGGAAAAAAAAAGTTTAGTTATCAACCAATAATGAAATAACCATCCGGGTGGACAGCAAATCCGCTGCTCCCAAACTCCTTCGGTTACTGGCTTTGGCTTAAAATCAATAAAACAAGAGCCATAATATTTTCGGAATGAGCGAAAATCCCGCGGGCGCAATAACAGAACGTCAGAAAAATTACTGCATTCTAAGAAAAATCTCTCTACGAATTTAAAATTGGCATCTAAAACAACTAATTTTAAGCGATCAGTTTTTGAAATATCTCTCTTTATTTGTTTAGGTTTAAAAACTGGTATACCCAACATGGTAAAATCGCACCTCAAATTAATAAGTTTATATACTGTCCTATCTTTTTGCTTCCATATAAAGAGATTCGCATTTTCTATTCTCCTGATCTATTAGTAATTTCTTATCTTCTCCTTGCATAAAATTTTCCCTTCGAATTTCTGTAAAACCAGCCATTAATAAGAGTCTTGAGAGGGCTTCTTCGTCATAAGTAAACTTATGTTCGTGTTCGCGAAAAGCGTCATTAAGATAAAACATCGGTGTTTTATCAGCGCAATCTTTTGAATATGGAAAACGAATGCTTTTGTCTGATTTTGAACTAACATATAAATTTACATACAATTCGCCATCTGGCACTACGACTCTTATTATTCGTCCTTTTCTTAAGATTCTACGAAACTCCTGCAGAAGCTTCTTACTTTCATTTATAGAGAAATGCTCTAAGCAGTGTTCGATAAAAATCCCTCCTACAGATCCATTCTCAAATGGTAAACCTTTTGTGATATCCCAACAAAGGTTCACTCCGGGTCTCCAGTAATAATCGATATTCAAGAAATCGGAAAAAATATTTGAGCCGCATCCTACATTACAGTAAACTTCTTTTAGATTGTCCTTTTTCAGTTGAAATCTCTTATTGCGTATTATGGCACTCCACAGAAATTGTACTTTAGTATAACTAGTTAAAGGCCGTGAAAATGATATATGTGTATTGCTAAAATCCATTAAAGACTTAATGTTATTTACCATATTTAATTTAAGCCTAGCGATTTTAAATCTTTTTTGCCACTATCCTTACTTGAAACCAGCTTCTCTCTATTCTCCCGTATATACGACAGGTGAAATTAAATATGCCTTTTCCAAAATACTTTATTATTTTTTCATAATAAGGCGGCCATTTATGTATATATGGCTCTACCCTAAGAACCTTGAAACCTACCATATCAAATAAGTTTCCAAGACACATGGGACTCCAACTGTAAAGATGCTGATTCATATCATTTGATTTATATCTATATCCAACAGAATCACATGGTACTACAAAAACAATCATTCCTTGTTTCTTCAATTTTGGATAAAGACGCTTTAATTCCCAAAAGGGACATTCTGTATGCTCTAGGGCATTGTCTGAAATTATTAAATCTGCCCATTCATCGGGAACTTCTTCTATTCTCCCATACACAGTCAATCCTAATGATGCAGCTTCTTGTTGAGCTACTAAGTTAATGTCTATTCCTATTTTCCCTTTGCATTTCAAATTAGCTAATAAGTACCCGCCTCCACATCCAAAATCAATAACATTATATTCTGGTTTGATATATTCCTCAAATTTATTTAAATTTGCTTTTCCTCCAAAAATGCCAGATTTCTTTTGACAATTAAAATATTTATTGTTGTAGTAGGTCATAATTCTAAAAGAAAAAACAGATTTGAAATAATCTAATCAAAATTTTAAGGCTTCTTAAAACAAAATTTTCTTGGCCTGGAACAGCCACAATATTTGCTAACGCAATATTTTTTAAATCATAAGAGGCATTCTGTAAAGTTTTTTTCATTAGTATTATTTCCGCTTTGATGATTCCTTTATGAAAAGTCCAATATTCTGAAAACTTACTCCAGCCAGAGATCTTAGCGCTCTTCTCACATTCAAGAATCGGGCCTAGAGGAAGAAATATTCGAATCAAAATATAATTACAATAAGCTAAAAGTATCTTAGGATTGTTAATAATATTTTTTATTTTTGAAAATATTTTTGACATAGCTTAGTACTATTTACTTTTTATCCTACAAAAGCTTTATCACTGACAATAATCTCTCGCCATATTTTTCCAGCGTGTATTCTTTGGCACGTTCTTTAGCAGCAAAAGACATACGGTCGCGCAGCTGGCGATTTTCTATTAATTCTTCAATACGCGCAGCTAATATCTCTGCATTTCCTTCAGGCACAATAAATCCCTCAATGCCATCCCTGACAACCGACCCGGCTGCTTGGGTTGTAATTACGGGCAGACCGACTGCTAGAGCTTCATAAGTAACCATAGCAGAACCTTCCGCCAAACTTGGTAAAACAAAAATATCTGCCTGGGAAAATTCTCGCTGAATTCCAGTTCCTGACAGATATCTCAAGAACTTAAGATTTTTTGTCAAATTATGGTTACGGATATTTTGTGAAACATTACCAGCAACGCGAAATATATAATTCCTATTTTTTAGATTACTGGCTGCCATTCCTACAATATGAATACCCTTGCAAAAACAAGCATTTCCTACAAATAGAATTGTTCCTCTGATTGGGTTATTTTTTATATCAAACCAAGTAGAAGCTATTCCATAAGGAACAATAAAACAACGGTTCATAGGAAAATTAAAGTTTTCTACCATATCTCTGCGTACAGCTTCAGAAGGTACAATTACCCAGTCTGAAAGAGAACAGACTTCGGCTAACCACTCAAAAATTTCTTCTACTTGCTTCGTGCTTAAGTTCGGCTCTACTCCAGGAAAACGTCTGCGCTCTGCTTCTTCAATAAAATATGCACTTAGAAGCGAATAAAATTCTGTAACTACGGTAAGACCTCTTTTTTTTGCAAATCTTATAAATGGAGTTCCTTCCCCAGACATAGCATAGATATGAGATGCATTGCCTATACCATGACGTATTAAATCATTTCCAAATTCTATATTAAATAAATTCATCACCTTTACTGAACGTTCTGTATCTTCATGGGCCAGCCATTTACGCAAAAAGTATTTTAAGCTAGGAATAGTAGAGCTATAGGTTATTCCCCTGAGACATTTTGGAAGTTTACGGCTTAATAAGTTATTTATCAAACCTCTCCTTAAAAAAGTTGGAAATAGTCGTGAAACTATAGAGCCTAAACCCACATCAGCACATAGGTCAGTATAAAAAGCCTCTAATAAACCGCCTTTTGAAAATATGCCAGGTACATTGTAATTACGCCGTGCCCCAAGTTGAACAACAATAAAACGTTTCATAATCAGTGAATATTAATAATATTTAAAATTAAAAAATTAATAAAACTTCTGCTGTTCCCAGTATTGGTAAAATTTTCCTTTTTTTGCGAGGAGTTCATTTAAGGAACCCCCTTCGATGAATCTGCCGTCTTCGATAACTACTATTTTGTTAGCATTTTTTATGGTGGAGAGGCGGTGGGCGATTACTATGGAAGTTTTTCCCTTCATCGCTTCTCCAATGGCCTGCTGAATTAGCTGCTCTGTCCTTGTATCAAGAGAACTGGTTGCCTCATCTAAAATTAAAATTTCGGAGCCCTTAAGCAGCGCGCGGGCGATGGAAACCCTCTGCTTTTCTCCGCCTGATAACTGAATCCCTCTGTCTCCAATAAGCGTATTAAGGCCATCTGGAAGACTCATCACAAAATCATATAGCCGCGCCTTTTTAATAACCTCAATCAGCTCTTCTTCCTGCAAGGGCCAATCCAGGCCGTAGACAATGTTATTTTTCAAGCTGTCATTAAAAAGATCAATCTCCTGGCTCACCAGCGCAATATGCGCTCTCAGGGATTTTAAAGTGAATTCTCTTATATCAGTGCCATCTACAAAGATTGAGGATTCAGGGCAGTCATAGAAACGCAAGATGAGATTAATCAAAGTAGTTTTGCCGGCGCCTGTAGGGCCGACTATTGCTGTAACCCTCCCCTTCTCAATCGAAAATGATACATCTTTTAAAACCTGTTTTGCCTTTATGTAAGAGAAATAAAGGTTCCTGAATTCTATATTATTCTGCAAGCCAATAAATTCTCTTTTGCCTTCGGGTACAAAAATCTTGTCCCTGTCTTCAAAAACTTTTAGAATATTTGATATGACTCCGCTTAGGGAAGCGACTTTGCCTTTGAAATCGCTTATAGAATTAAAACAGTTTGCCGCCCTCTTTACGATGTAAAAATATACTAAAAATACAGCCACATCCTTTTTTTCTTTTATTACCATAAATGCCACTGCAAAAATTAAAAAGATAATTACGGAAGTAACGATTATTTCCTGAATGGGCCCGATTAGAAAATATTTTTTGTCAATGCTAAATTCCAGCTTCTGAACACTATGGCTCAAATCTCCAAATTCTCTATTTTCTTTTTCTTCTGCGCAATAAGATTTTACAAGGGGTATGCAGGAAAACACATTGAATAATTTCTTGCTCAAATCACTTTGAGCAAGAGTATAAAATCTGGAAGCATTCCTAATCCTCTTAATGAGCCATCTCGAAGATAGCAAAAATAGCGGAGACAGAATAATGAGAAAGAGTGTAAGCTGAGGAGAAATTATTAACATCAAAGCTATATAAACAATAAGAAAGAGAAAACTACTTAATACCCCCCGCAAATCCTGAAAGCTCATTGCCAGGGCATTGGTGAAGTTTAAGATTTGATTGTGCAGATGCCCCTGGCTGGTACGGTCAAAAAAGAGCTTACCAAAACTCAAATATCGGCTAAAAATCTCCCTTCGTAAGTTGCTGGTAAACTTTCTCATCTGATAAGAAAGGGAAACAGAAGAAGCGTAATTAAAAATATTTTTTGCGGCAAGCGTAATAAAGAAAACCAGAATCAATGAGACAAAAATGGATGTATTTGAGATAGTAAAGAGATTAGAGACGGCCTGCAATATGGTTTTGAATACTGGAATCTCTTTGGCAAAACTAAAATTCATAGTGATAACGCCTTTTATAATTGGGATTAACAACGACGCATTAAGCCCTTCAAATAAAGAGGCGATTAAAGAAAGAAAAACCGGCATAAATAGAAAGCTGAATTTCATATGCATCCTGTGCCAGAAATCGCGCAGGCGGATTAAATCTGAAATGAATTTTATTCTTTTAAACTGTTGTTTTAGCATTGTTTTTCTCACTCTTGCTGTCCTGACTGCGGCCATACCACATCGTAATGCGCGCTGCGGCCTTTACCGGATAATTGGCGCAGGACTTTCTTATCAAGCATGTCTGCTATTTCACGAAATGCCGTCGAGCGGCTGACCTTCGCGATACTCACATATTTACGCGTTGTAAGACCGCCAGTAAAATTACCCGGGCCGGCTTCTAAAATGCGGTTTAAAATCTTTTTCTGCCGCTCGTTTAGCCCGGCTTGGGAATGCTGGTTCCAAAAGTCAAAGCGCGCGAATACATTGGCAATAATATCCTGAGAATGTTCAATAGACGCCCTGACACATTTAATAAACCACAGATACCACTGCGTTACATCCAGCCGGCATCTTTGCACATCTTCCAAGATCTTATAATACTCGTTTCTGGTGCGCATAATCTCGGAAGAGACACTATAGAATCTAACGTTCAATTTTTCATCCTGCGCCAAAGCCATGTCTGTCAGCGCGCGCGCTAAACGTCCATTACCGTCTTCATAAGGATGAATTGTAACAAAACGTAAGTGAGCAGCCGCCGCGCGCAATATACCGTCTATAGAGCCACGCGAAGCATGCCACCATTTCAAAAAAAGCCGCATCTCTTCATCGAGGCGCTCCTTTGGCAGGGCTTCGAAATGCACCTTTTCTTTACCCACCGGCCCGGATACTATCTGCATTGGCTCATCGCCCCGCAGTTTTCCCGTTCTTATTTTTCTTAAGCCAGAATAACCCGAGGGAAATAGCGCGGCCTGCCAGCCATTGAGCCGCTCTAATGTCAATGCCTTATCATAAAAACGCACGGCATCCAGCAGCACATCCACAAGGCCGTCAATATTCCTGTCGTGTGTACCGACGCCCTTGGGCAAGCCAAGCCTCAGAGCTACCGATGAACGGACAGCATCGGGGTTAAGCTTATGACCTTCTATTTCCGCGGTCCTGAGGGCTTCTTCAACCAAGACATCGGCTTGAGCTTCGGTTTCAAGCTTAATATCAAGGGAGGCAGCCCGGCCTAACAATTTACCCTGTAAAATTCTTAAGCCGCTTAAGGGCTTAAGTAAAACAGCTTCGTCATACTTAAAATCAAACCAATCTTTACGCTCCCAAATGTATTTCATCTATCCCAAGCTCCTGAAGCGATTATTGAGGTTAATCGCTTCATTATTTGATACAATTATAACACAAAATCGCTTCATAATCAAGCTAAGAGATAAGAATCTGAATTTCTTTTACCATGCTAAATAAACAACCTTCTTGACGGCACAGCCCAGATATCTGGCTCAGAAATTCTCCTGATTTCATCGCCCTGATAAATAACCAACCCGCCTCTCCAGCTGCTGCCAAGGCGTTGAGCGATTTCCTTCATGGGCCTGATATCGGTATTAGTAATTGCGCGCCTGCCCTTTATCTCTATCCCGATAATCCCGAATTCTGTCTCTAAGATTACATCCAGCTCTAATCCTGACCGCGTCCTATAAAAATAAATTTCTCCGTTTTTCTGCGCTGTCTTCATCCATTTAATCAGTTCTCCTACCACCATTGTCTCGTATATTGAACCGATAAATTCTCCTCTGTAGCCGCTCAACTGCCTCAGGAGCCCGACATCCAGCCAATAAAGTTTCGGGGTCTTAACTACAGAGCTGGTTATATTTCTCTTGTAGGGCTGCAAAAGCACCACCTGATAGGAAAGCCTGAGGTATTCCAAATACCTCCTAGCTGTATCCACGCTCACCGAAGCATCGCGGGCAATTTCAGAATAATTCAACAACTCTCCTGACCTTAAAGCTGATAACCTTTGAAATTTCCTGAACGGTTCAAGATCCGAAAGGCGCGCCAGATCCGCAAGATCCCTTTCCAGATACGTGTATTCATAATCTTTGAGCCAGCGCCAGCGCTCGGTTTCCGATAGCGGCAGAAGCGCCGGCATGCCGCCCCACTGTAAAAGGTAATTTTCCGCGTCGCGGCAGGCAATATCAGCTTTATCAATTAAAACGCCGGGGATGCTGTTAAAAATTTTCTCAAGTGCATCTTTTGAAAACAGCCTGTCCAGCAATGGGGCCGGGATATCTTTTACGCCTGCCTCCCAATATAACTCGCTCATAAGCAACGGCCATAACTCAAAAATCGAAACGCGGCCGGCTAACGACTCTCGGATATTCTTCAAAAGCAGTATCTGGCTGGAACCCAGAATCAATTCAAAGGAGATCCCCCCTTCATCATAAGAATATTTTATCTTTTCAAAGACTGCCGGCTCTTTTTGCGCCTCGTCAATGATTGCGTTCCCCACATCTCTTGACCAAGAAGCTGACGGAACCTTCTTAAGGGCCTCACGGTTTTCCGATGAATCAAGATTGATATAACGCAGTTCAGGGTATTTTAGCTTGGCAAGGGTGGTCTTACCGGTCTGTCTAGCCCCGGTAAGGAGGACTAATCTTCTGTCAGTTGATTTTGGCAGGAAAAGTTCCAAAAATCTATATTTCAGCATTTTTTCGCTCATCATCGTAAAATATACAGGATATTTACGCATATGTCAAGATTTTTCTTCATTTAAATTCAGGAAGAACTATATTTTTCTAATAAACGCGGCATTAATTCGTGCGCGTTGGCAACTAAATCCGCTTCCTTTTCATCAAAAAGAAAAGGCCTTAATATCTCAGCTTGTTTTCTTAACTCAATTTTTGAAAAACTTTTTATCCTATCAGATATAATTTTCAGAGGGTCTTTTGAAATGCCCAATAATTTTAAGAATTTCCTGTCAATAGGAAATTTATTAGAAAGCATAAACATAATATCGTAGATATGCCTCCCCCTGTGTTTTTTAGCAAGCGCATCTATTTTGTCCGCGAATAAAATGCCCCTGTCAGTACAGATGCATGGATAAATTTCTCCGAAACCGGATATGACCTGTGTTTCTGTCTTTATCTTCCTCCTCTGCATATTTGTTTCTACTTTTATGATTATGCCCTCTTTCTTAGAATACTTTGATATCGCGCTGTATATCTTCTCAATGCGGGGGAAAATTATTTTAGACACTAAAACATTGCCCCAATGAGCGAATTCTAAAGAAGAATCCATTCCTATCCTTTTTAATTCATTTTTTGCTTCCTCTGAAATTTTTTCAAATTCTCTTTTCGCCAAGATATTAGAATTAAAATCCAAATCTTCAGAAAATCTTTTGAGATTATGCACCAGCCTTAAATAAGTCCCACCCGTAAAATAAAACTTTTTACCGGAATCTATTCTGTAAATCTCTTTTAAAATGAGGATTTGAATATACTCTCTCAAGATTCCCCTTATTTTTGTATGGGGCATTCCTTGCAACTTTGCCTGTTCTACCAGAGATTCAT
>Ga0315285_10004380_pt1 | contig 14628 bp, 15 predicted proteins | sample YL17G09_36_MG_FD_203698 | JGI IMG/M metagenome (GOLD analysis project Ga0315285, IMG submission 203698) | Sediment microbial communities from Yellowstone Lake, YNP, Wyoming, USA - YL17G09_36 | ecosystem: Environmental > Aquatic > Freshwater > Lake > Sediment | place: USA: Wyoming | collected...
TCGCTGCTTGCCTCGTGCGCGACAAGAGCCGCATTCACACCTATAATATCGGCTTGCAGACCGGTATCGTTATCGTTCCACTTTACTCGTCCACTATTGGGCGAATCACCTACGTTCACAATTTGTATGGTCACCATATTATTTCCTCATTCATCTTTCGTAAAAGTTAAAACCGTTGTATCCAAGATTATTGCATCGGGTGTGGTCAGTTTCCACCTCGTGTCTTTATTCAATGTGCCGGCTTTTATATTGGTCCATAAATCATGTGTGACCTTCGCATTTGTATTAGCATCCGATGCCCGCGCCCAGCCGGCAACCTTTTCCTGAACCGTTAAAATTACGTTTCGTGTGGCACCCTCCCATGCGTTGCTGCGTACCGTCACAGACCCGGCTGATTGCGCATAGATGTACGGCGAACCCAAAGGCGGATCCGCATTAACACCCCAGCACGGTTTTGCGCGATGTGTGGCAGGATCGAAACCTGCAACCGTGATTACTATCTCTGAAGTCTCAGCGCTCAGCACGCCATCAGAATCTATACCGTCGCTCTTCTTTTGTATCGTTAAAATTACATTCCGCTCGGCGCCTTCCCAGGCATTACTGCGGACGGTTATTGACCCGGCTGATTGCGCATAGATGTACGGCGAACCCAATGGCGGATCCGTATTAACTCCCCAATGCGGCTTGGCGCGATGAGTGGATGGATTGAAATCTGTAATCGTGAATATTTTTTCTGATGCCTCGGCGCTCAATATGCCATCGTAATCTATGCCGGTGATTTTCTTTTCGATAGTTAAAATTATATTCCGCTCGGCGCCTTCCCAGGCATCACTACGGACGGTTATTGACCCGGCTGATTGCGCGTAAATATAAAGTGAGCCCAATGGTGGATCCGTATTGTAACCCCAATCCGGCTTTGCACGATGTGTGGAAGGATCGAAGTCTGAAATTGCGAATATTTTTTCTGACGTATCAGCGCTCAGTACGCCATCATAATCCGTCGGCGATCCTTCTCCCACGATATAAATACCGTTTTCTTTACCGAGTGTCTGACCGGTCAAAAGAACTCTATCGCCGTTCGCTAAAGTAATCCCATCGATCGCAGATGGCGGTGAAGATATATTGATGTTTGTCGTAGCAGCCACGCGACATGGTTCTTTATCGTCTAACTCGGAGTACGGCATCGTCAGCTCGTAGAATGCTAAGGTGATATTTCCCCAGCAAGTAAAGTCTGCCCGCGCGATAGGAACGCTATCCACTAACTTCTTACCACGCAATTTGATTGTGAAATCTTTGTTGGCAAGCAGATAATGATAGGCGAGTTTCACGGCCTCATCGGTTATAAATACATCCTCGTAATAATGCGGCTTATCGGCGTGGTTCGGATAAAAATAAATCGTATCGTAACATCGCGGGTCGAATATCTTCGCCAGCTCTATCAGGTCGTCACCTAAAACTTTTTCAAAGTAAACTGTCGGCTCGAATCGGAACTTCAGCTCACCGGTTCTGATCGTGCCGTCCTGCAGCTCATGCGTGATCCTGGCGGGCTGATACATTCCTTCATACTCCGTGTGACCGTTTACGATGATGGATATATCGGGCGTGTTGGCTTTGTGTAAAACAAACTTCGGTTCGGGTATGCCGTTTATGATTGTGCTCATACCTGGTAACTCACGGCTTTGAAAGAAACTTTTTCCTCCGTCAAATCGATTCCCATTCTTCTTAGGAAATATTTCTCACTCCGATTGGGAAGTTTTAAATGCAGATATGCCGGCGACCAGTTGGCGAAGAATTGCGGATCGTCTATTATAGATATATCCGCCATAACACCAATACCGGATTTCAAATCTATTGCATAATAAGTTTCCAATATCGACTGTGCCGATAATACGAATTGATCGTTCATACCGTTGCCGGTGGATCGAATGAGAAAGGAATTCTGATCATCGTTACTCCGGAGGATTTCCGCGTAACCTTGGATAATTAATGGGAGCCAGAATGTCGTTTCGACTTCTTTCACTCGCTTCGGTATGTCGCTTCTATCGATAGATCCTTTCAGATAATTGGGATTGTACAGCCAATTCGACGGAGCAACGTGTCCCTCTTTATATTCATACGTGATTTTTTCCACTTCCAAATAATCGTTCAGTCGCTGCTCTGAATCCTTGATGACGGACCACTCCAACGGTGTCTCCGTCATCCTTGCAGCAATGAGATGCGCTTTTGGAAGAATGTTAAATTTTTTATCTATCCCTATCCACCAAATCCCGTTGATCAGTTTTACCACCGCATCCAAAAAATCCTTCCCCGTCCAATCGGGTAACAGTGGACCGTCAGGTTTACCCTCCCAATGCCATGTCCCGCCCATGAAATATGTCTCATCAACATCGATCACCGCGGTAGATGGATTGTAGCCGGCATAAGCGATAAGAAGTTTTAAGATATTTTTTAGGGAAATGAATTGCAGGTTTCTAACATCACCGCCGGAACTTTCTCTCACCGTTTTCAATATGGCGTATGAAGACAATGATGGAAGATCTACGATCTCCACGTTTTCCATCGCATCAATGAATGACTTATCCAAGCTCTCGCAATTCAAACTGAACAGCATTTGATCCGGATCGTATGATTGCCCGCCCTCGCTCACGTTGCCCTCAAAAATCGGATTACTACCGACACTGATTTTTATATTATCTCTTTCTATCGCATTTATGCGATCGTTAAAGCTGCCGTTAATGTTCGATAAACTCAGACTGACCGATGGGATTACCATACTGCCTTCCTCGTCCTCGATCTCAAAAGCAAAATCTTCAACCCCTCCTTTGATTACATCGAGCGTGCAATCCTGGATAGTTTCAGGTGTAATCGTTTTTTTAACAAGCTGCACGTTTGCGATCATTTCTTTCGCGCCTCCGCTTGCCGCTTGGCTCGCTTATAACTATCGGCTGTCATCACGCCATCGATAGAGATTGGTATCGTAGGCGAGTAATCTTTCTTCCTTGTGACCGTATATAAATCACTCAGTTTATCATGTATTTTCCTCAGCATCTCCGAATCCATCTGGCTGCCCGATGACTTCTCGCGGAGTATGATTATTTTCTCAGATAATCTTTCATTGAATCTCTGCTGGTTTAAACGATCCTGCTCCATCAGTATCCTCGGCAGCATCTCGCCGCGCAACACGTCTAAAAATGTTTTCTCAGGCGCTACAAGCTCGGCGGCTTTGCCTTCAAAGAATCCAACCGCTCCTTCTTTTATTCTTCCGCCTTCTTCAAGCCGGGGAATTGCCACTAATGCCTGTACCGTCGCTAAGCCACCTATAACGGCGGCAGTGCCTGCGGCTGCAGCGCCGCCAAAAGTTGCAATGCTAACTAATGTAGCTGCCGGTGCGGCTGCTGCGGCTATCGTTGCCATCTCGCCGACTGTTATTGCTGTGGCTGCCGCTCCCATCACCTGGGATATTATAGCGTTCTCAATCGCTTTGATTAATATATCACCTAACGCTTGTAGCGCCGTATTTCTTATCGCAAGCCAAACCGCATCCGAGGCATCCGCCGCTTGCCGGTTGCCGATTATAAACTGCCCCCACATTGTTTGCATACCGGCTGTTAAGCTCTTTATTAATCCCATCTGTAATTGATGCGTCTCCATCCATTCCTGCCGGCGCGCTTCATTAAGTTTGCGGTCTCTCTGCAGCATCTGGGCTGAGGTCATAGTCATATTATCGAGGAGCTTCTGTTCGTCATCCATCTTTTCTTTTGCGCTCTTCCGCGCCGCATCGGTTGTTGCTTTATAAAAAGCTTCCTCTGCCTTCTTTACTTTTTCCTGCTGCGCAAGTATAGATTCAATCGGCGCCTCTTTAGAATGTAAATCCAAAACTTTTATGTCCGTCGCTGTCCGCACCTCCTTGCGCTCTTCAACCTTTATCGCTTTCACCTTTTCTATCAGCTCGTCGATGCGCTTCGCTTCTTCCGGTGTTGCACCGGCTCGTTGCAACTCGAGCAGTTTTAATTGCTTCTTTTCCTCAAGATCGAGACGGGCAATGGAATATTTTTCAGCAACGGCAAGCTTCTCGATCTCGGTTTTCGCGGCTGCAGTTTCCACCTCTTCCTGCATCTTCAGCGTGATCGTATCAAGCTGTGAATCATAATCGATCATCGTTTTGTTATGATCCTGCTTCGCTTTCTTTTCCTCCTCCATTTTTTTCTGGCTGTCCTTCAGCTCCTTCACGCCAAGCTCCTCGAGGCGCTTTACTTCCTGTTCTTTAGTGTAGATTTCAAGATTGATTTGTTTGATTTGCGATTCATCGAGTCCCGGCTTATCTAACTTTTTCTTCGCCTCATTCAGTTCCAATTGTGCCCTAACCAATGCGTTCGCGTTTGCGAGTTTCTTCTCCAATTGCTTCTGCTCTTCCTCGCGTGCACGGATAATATCACCCGTATTTTTATATTCTTGCTCTAACGCCTTGAGATAGGCATCCTCATTCATCTTCCTTTCAATCTCCCTCTCGCGTTGACCCGCCGTAAATGGATTAACCTTACTTTGAGGCGACTCCGGATTTTCAGTTTCATATTTATCTCTGATTTCCTTTCGTCTTTTTTGTATCTCCTCAAAAGTTTTCAATCCATATTCTTCAACCGTTGTGGTCGGCACGTCCTTCACCGATTCCTTATATGCCTCAAGTGAATCCTGTGCCGCTTTTGTTGCCCGCGCATTCGCCAGCATCTGGTCTTCGTTGTTTTTAAGCCAGGCATTCAATCCGATAAAGGCGGCTATGGTTCCGGCTACCAATAAGAAACCTCCGGCGGCGACCTGCATCGCAGTCAAAGCGACTGTTGCACCCGTAGCTGTTACTGTTACGCCTCCTATACCTGCAATCATTTGAGGCAACACACTACTAACAAATGTGAAACCACTGGTAATCAACGGCATCAAACCCGTTACTCGTAATGTAATAAAACTCATAGTAGCTAAGGCAGTTGCACCAATAACGACTTTTGATAATATGTCCGCTTTCGTGAATGATTCGAGTAATGGTGTCATAAGGTTTAGAAACGGCATCATCCCCGCTTTCAATAAATCGCCAAGGTTCTCCCTCACATTCTCAACCGTCACGCCGAACTTTTTCAATTGTCCTTCGCCGGTCGTTCCCATCTTCTCAGCCCATCCGGCAAAATGTTCGTTGACTGCCTGAATTACTTTATCCCACCGCTCCGATTCATCCTTAACATCCGAGACATCGATCTTAAACTTTCCAAGCTTACCGGATCCAAACTCAACTATGCGTCCCATCATCTGAGCTGAGGTATTAAGATCCATCTCGAGCGCCGATGATAAATCGAGGACCGCATTCATCGCGGGGTCGAGTCCCTTACCTTTGAGTCCCGTGAAGGCAACGAGCATCGATTGCGCTTTGGTAATCGCATCGTCATCTATGCCGGTCATCTGGCTCATCGCCACCGAATATTGTTTCATTGATTCACGGTCTTCATCTGTAGCGCCACCTGCAGCATCAAGCGCTGCCGTCAATGACATCTGACTTCTTTCCGCTTTGTTCGAGTCGGCAATCAGCCCACCGAATGTCGAGCGAAGTATGTTACCAACTTGTTGCAATGTGCTGATTGCGAAGAATGCTTTTTGGAAAGAATCCGACATCGCGTCAGTTGCTGGTTTAGTTTTTTTCTGCTCATCTGCTAAACGTTTCGCCGCCTCGGCTGCTAACCGTTCCGCCTCGGTCATCTGCCCTGCAGTGCCGGCGGCGCCTTGCTGAGATTGCTTCAGCTGCTCGAGTTCTTTTTCATACGCGACAATTTGTTTCTCGAACGGTGCGAAGTCGGGCGCCTTCACCTGCATGTTGAGCAGTGGCATGATCTGCTTGCCCGCCTCGCCGGTCATGTTAAGCATGGTTTTTAAACCGGCAATATACGGGTTTAAATCTATCGTGAAAGATATTTTAAATTCGTTCATTTTAGTCTTTGAAATAACATCATAAGCATCATCGCCATCGGATCTTCTATTTGCCTGAGCTGGTCCATGTCTTTAATTTTCTGATCCATCAGCATGTCGAAATAAAATCTTGTCTCACTGAATGTCCAGGTGGTATAGATCTCTTTAAGCCGCACACCATCGCCGTTACTGCAGGAGGCAACGAGTGTCCGGATGGTATCGATGAATGATGGGGTTTCATCTACATCATCGCTTTCTACATCGTCAGACCGTTTTTGCGCGCAAGAAACGTCTTCCCGCGCTGATCGAAAAAATCCTGTATCACTTCATCCGACTTTGTAATATCGAATGTCGCCGGGTTCATGTCGATGTCGTCGATGGATTCTTCTATACAAATTGCGAGCATCTCTTTAAGCCGTTGCATATCTAATGCGAGATCGAGGAGGTGAATACCATAAGCCATCTGACCTTCAGGTGTGAGCAGTTCGCTGAAATTCTTTTTACCGATCGCATTTAAAAATTTTGTGATGCGCTCATTTGTGGGGCGGGCTAACGTTTTTTGGATTTCCTTCCCTTCGAGGAGGGATCGGAACTTATAAATCTTCTGTGCCATAACGGATTCTCCTTTACCCCGTGAGATAGTTTCTTCCTGATTACCCAGCGAGCTTCACGGGACTATCTCACGGGGTGAATAAAAAAATCCACCGCACATTGCATAGCACGGCGGAGTTGTAGTAGGGAGTCGTATCCTACACTACTTACGCTGCCGCGATAAGACCGTTCATCCTAACGTCGGTAATGTTCGCTGCCAACACCGTACCTTTTATGAGTATCTGATCCGGCTCTTTCATCGTCAGCTTGTCATCGATGTCGAGCGTGATTCCAACACCTTTGTATTCGATATATTTCCACGAGCCGTCGTTCTTCACACACAGGATGTCGCATTTTTCGCCTTCGAAAACTTCGAGCGCATCGAATTTTGCATCGACTGTTTCGATCGATGAGAGGTTGATCTCGAAATTTTTGCCGAGTGCAAACGGAGTTCCGTCGTAAATCTTAAAATCATCACTCGTACTTTTCGCTTTCGCATCGCCTAATTTATATAGACCTACCGGTATCCACGTTGTATCACCGCCCGCGGTAATTACCGCTTGCAGTGGCAATGTGACCGGTGTTGCTGGCGCCGAGCGCTTTGCGATGAACACGTAATACGCTCCGATATTTACACTAGCGGGAACTGAATATGCCATTTTATTTCTCCTTTACCCCGTGAGATAGTTTCTTCCTGTCTTACCCAGCGAGCTCACGGGATTATCTCACGGGGTTAAATTATATTTGATTTAATCCGAACAAACTTTTGTATCCTATCCATCCGCCTTGCGCAAACCAAAGGTGATTTCCTTCCCACATGAAATTCGAAGTCGGGTTGCCGCCGATGACGATATACTTTCCATCTAAATTTATACGCAGTGCATCGAGCAACCCGAGCGCCGTGCGGTTTGGCTCACCTTGTCTCATCGATCTCGTAATGATCAGCGCCGTTATGCCGACATAAACCAATCCGGCTTTGCCGTCGAACGATCGCTGCTTCTCATCCGGCACTTCCGCATCGCATACGATCAAACATGCCGGGTCAATTATGATCCGCTGTTTGAGCTGCTCAACTTCCGGCTCCGATTCAAGTATCTCGACGGTTTTAAATTCCGGTATCGCTTGAACTACATCGTCAACCAGTGCGTCGAGGATTTGTGTGACTGTGAATATCATTTCTGCCCCATCGCATAACCGACAATTATCTCGCCGGCTTTCCGGTTCATCGCATCCGTGAGTGTAATGTATGGTCGGGGATCTATCTTAATGGTGTAAGCGCTCCGCGTGAAACCTTTACCCGGTGTAGTGCCGCGCTTGAACATCCCTTTGCGTTTCGATTTCGAGCCGCGCGTATATCGTGCGCGCACAAATAATTCCGATCGTGCCGGCATCTGTATGTCGCCGCCGAATTGATGTATGGCTGCATAGGGCAAATTGGATCCGAACTCAATTCCGGTATCTATAATATTCGGGACGGTTACACTTTTCATCAGCCGTCTGGACTTGATCAGCGTCATCCCGCCGTGTTTCTTCACACGCTCACTCGGTGTCCATGGTGGACGCCCGCCTGCTCGAAAGTTTTCGATAAATTCATTCGCAAAAAGAATCCCAATTTCATGGTATGCCGGTTTGGGGTTTTGCAATCGCTCTAAAACTCCGGTGAGTGTTAAGTTGACCTGGTCCAATCCTTGCACGCTGCCCATCACATGCCCTTCATACTATCATCTGTGAACACGCGATCGTTGGCTTTAAATTCTCCACCCGTTGCAGACACGTTTGCCGTGGGTTTGGCGGCTCCATCTATTATCGCTTTGCCGGTTGAAATATCTTTTAGGAATGAAACGACATCCTCGTAATTCTTCCGGATAGATTCGTTCACGCCGCCCATCGCCGGACGACGGGAATATAAATTATAGATGGCAATGGCAACTGAGCAATTCTTCACACGTGCGGGTACGGGAGAGAACGGCAAAGTATAACGCCCGCCGCAATAACTATCGACGAGTGAATCGGCATCCGTTATCACCGCGCTCACAACGATGTCGTCAATAACATCGCCGCTCTCGCTTGTGAGCTGGGCGAGCGTTTGCTCACTCATCTGGTTCAATATGTCAGTCTTAGCGCAATACATATCTATATACCCGTTTTCCCGTTCCGCTTTAATAGCGGAACGGGATTATAGGGTGAGGTTAATTATGCACCTACCGAGCCGTAAGCCAACTGGTGTAAACCATAGGCGGCATTGTTCCGCGAATATAATCCGTATAAAAATTCGTCATATTCGAAAACGTGATCGCTTGTTTCCGGATCGGTCTTTTGAGTAAATCGCAATGCTTCTCGGTTTTGGAAAATAAACGGCATAAGTCCGTAGAAATTTATCAAAAGAAACCATGCGGTTGAGCTGGTGATCTTCGGCGATACAAGGGGTGTAGCCGCGCCTTTCCATGGATTATTTTGTGTGCTGCCGCTAGCGACACTCACATAATCGTTATTCATCAATACCCGCGCTGTCTCTTCGAGCTCAGGACCTACCACAAGAATCAATTGCTCAGATCCACTAAACATTGGCTGACCTCCGGCATTTTTTTGGCGCTTTATTTTCGCCATCGCAATCCCGAAGCTCGTCGTGCTCAATACACTCGAGCCACCGGAAGCTTTATTTGAACCCGATGCATGATCGGTTGCGAAAAATGTTTTTTCATCATAACCTTTTTCGGTGAAACCGTCATTCATTAAACCGAAAACGAGATCGTCCGGTTGCGCTAAACCAACGGCGCTTTGAAATTTTACAACCGGAGAATAAACTCCATATTGATCATCTTTGATCGCTGTCGCTGGGACTGCTATGGTATGTTCCCAGGTTTTATTACGCACCGTCCAGTTACTCGGTTTTATATTTTTATATTGCCGACCGCCGAGAAATTCTCTCATGCCGGATAGCGCCTCTAACCAGGCATATAAATTTTCACTGGTTGTAGATGGCACCTCCATAGCCACCTTCTGCCATTGCGGTTTGTATGCCGCCACCGCTTCATTAAAAATCGTATTAAAATTTTTAAACAATGCGGCGATACTCGCGGAATTTATCACGAGTCCGGCAACCAGCATACCGGTGAACATATCGGCAGCGGGTAACGCCTTATCTGTCGAAGTGGATGCTATCGCCGGCAAGGCGATCATCGCGAGCATCATCACCAGTAATGATCTTACAAAAATTCGTTTCATGTTTTTTCTCCTTTACCCCGTTGGATATTTTTGCCAATCATAAACCCGTCGTCAACGAGGTATATCCAACGGGGTGAATTATTTAAAATATTTTGATTAATTATTTTCACATTGATTTTTAGGTCGTAATCAGCATCGATATTTCGGCAAACGCCGCGGCAGCATCGTTCGTGCCGCCAACTAAGAACTGGATCTCATCGCCAACCGCAACTACATTTAGCGCCGATGGTGTGCAACTGTCCTTATCGCCTATCGCCGAGCCGGATTGCGTGATTGTAATAACGCCGGTCGTTATAGCGGTCCCGCCGATTTTACCTGTCAATGTTGCATTGCCCGTTGTAAGAGCGCCGCCTTTTAAAACTGAATGAATCGTGGTGATCGTGCCGGCTATCGGTGATACAACTCCGTAAACCGTTGTACCTACCAAACTGGTTGCCCGTAAAGTAATCGGGATTTTATTTGCGCCAATGTTCGAGCGCGATGTGCCTGCATTTGCAACATCTGATAAATTATTTGTTGATACGAGATCACCATCGTTGCTGATAGTGTTTTTAAATTCAACCCAAACACCATCAGTGTCCACGTCGCGGATATAACCAGCTACCGAGCGTGTGCTCGTGCCGTTTGTTTTTGCAACCGTGGCATCATCTACTATATAACATGCATCGCCGATTTGCGCTTTGGTTATCTCATCGCCCGCCGTGGAATTTGAAAACCGGAAAACACCTTCCTCAATTTCCACATTCAGATCTCCGCTTGCGCCTGCCGAATTATCCACCTGATCTCGTGCACGCCCAACCGCTATCTGTCCGGTTGCCGTTGCACCCGGTACCGCATATCCGGTCGCGTTCAGCATCACGAGCGAGCCCCCATATATTTTTGTCGTTTGATAAACGGGATAGGAATATAATTTCCCCTCCCGGCTTGGCGTATCCCGGTCTGCCGCGAGTGCCATCATGGCGAACGGCATCACTTTGAATCTGTACATCGCATATCCTACTAAAAGGATCATCGCGAGTATTAATAATATTTGGATATTCATGATACTACTCCTTTACCCCGTTGGATATTTTTATCGATCATAATCCCGTTGTCAACGAGGAGGTTATCCAACGGGATTAAATATGATTTAAACTTGTTCACTGATTAATTAGTTTACCTGCTTATTATACTTTTCGAGATCTTCTTTCTTCACGCCTAAGTTCTTCGCCACGATTAGATCCATCTCGGTTATATTTGCACCGGATTTTTTTAGATCACCGGTCGGTATCGGTGTGAGTGGTCCAATCACCGGCGCTTTGGCTGTGAAGTATTCACTGAATGAAGTCAGATTCTTCTCAGCCCACCCGCGCTGCGTGCCGATCCATTCCGTATCCGACCGCTGCGATGGCAGTATGCGCCCGGTCTCGATGCCTTTGGCAATCACCAGGTCGAATTTTTCATCGATCATTTGTTTCCGCAATGTATTCAGCTCGGTCGTTAGCGTTTGCAGTGTGCCGCCGTTACTCTTGGCTGCCACGATAACACCCTTTGCTTCCTCAACGGTCGCTTCGGGTTTGAGTCCGAGCAGCTCGAACACCTGCTGCTTCGCCGCGATGATGCTTTTAACTTCATCGATGGCAGCATCAGGTTTCAAGCCAAGCGTTTCGAGCACTTTATTCTTCGCCGCGATTACAAGCGCCGAGGCGTTCACGTGTGAATCGAACTTTGCAATTATCTCTTCTTCCGTGGCACTCTCTGCCATTTTGAAAGTCGAGATGAGTTTTGCAATTAAATTTTTCATAACTGTCTCCTTTTGTGTTGTTAAAAAGATTGTTGTGCCCTGGTCATCCGGAGCGGTTGATTTTGAAATTATTGGTTTAAGCTCTGAAAAGAACGGAGTATTGGTGAGAGCCGCGTTCAAAAGTGTAGCGCCTATCTTTTTACCGGTCTTCTTATCGGTTCCGGTCAGCGTAAATACCGGACTCAAATACCGGTACTCTTTATTGCGGAGGAACTCTATCGCTTTCGCGGTCCACTCCACGACACCCCACAATCCGTCTTTGCCTTTGTTTATTACTTTCTTTATCCATCCCGATGCCGGCGCAATATCGCCCGTAAGCGTTTGATGTTCATAATCTATCGGGAGATCGATGCCGCCCGCCACGAAGTTTTTTTCCATTTCCGCCACGTCTGGTTCTGTGACGTCGAACTCTTTGAATTTATTTTTCGATGAATCAAGGTATCCCTTCCAACGCCCGACAGGCACAAGTTGTATCTCGGTTGGGATTCCAGACACATCTTGGTTCATTACAAAGATTTCTACCGGATCCATATCTTATTTATCCTTTTCTAACAAGTCGAGTGTTTTCAACCCGTGCTGCACCAGCTCGCGTGCGCGCATGTCGATGATCTTTTTCAGATCGGAATCTTTCATCAGCTCATAAAAAACCGTCATGTATAATTTGTTGATTATGTATGAGCGCAGCTTTTTCCAGACATACAACGCATTGACTATAACCGAGACAATACCTACGATGATGCTCAAATAAATTTTAAACATCTCGTCCAATGGAAGCGCGAAGATGCTTATGAAAATCGCAACCAGCGAGCCGGCATATACTTTCGTATCGATCATGCCTCGTCGTCTCCGGTTTCGTCTTTCAATTGCTCGATCTGCGCGAATATTTTATCCAGCTTTTCTTTTTTCAGTTTGATGTCCTGCACGCATACTTCCAATCTGTTGGGATTGATTTTTCGCACGTATTCGAGGTCGCAGTCGAGCGGCTCGAAGTGAACGATAATTCCTTTCACGCTCACGTCTATTAAAATTTGAAGATCGCGCGCCTGCCGTTTCAGCTCGTGCAGACGTCCTATTAACATTTGTCGGTTTGTTGAACTCATAATCTCTGCCTCAGATGATAGCGTTTCATAATCGTGATTAATTTTATCGAATATTCAGGATCCGTTGCGTAACGCTTACCCAATTCCTTCGCAAAGTTTTCCGGCGATGCTTGATCGAACGCGGTCCGGTATAACTCTGACTGACTCACATAGAGTCCGTGCGTGGCGAAGCATTCTTTGATATTCTTGTATTTTGCAAAACGGACAATCTTCCCCGTTGTGATTTGTCCCTGGCTTATGGTCCTTTCCCTCAGCTCCACCCACTGCGGATCCAACATGTAATCCTTCACCGCATTGTATGTGTGCCCGAAATAATTCTTCGCCCCTAATGCGTTCAAACCCCATTTGCTTTCTAATGCCCATTGTGCAAGCGTCACTCCTTTCGGAATTTTAAAATCGGTTTCTGTTATTGTCGCGAGCGAACGAACCGTATCTGGAAAGTATCCCGGCTTCGCATCGAGAAGCTCTGTGTTCGGTGTGATGTTGGAAAGAATAAAATTGTATTGGATCTCATCCGCCCATTGATCTATCAGCCAGTCTAATGTTGAGGTTGCATCGTCCACTTTATTAATGGTCGATTGCTGCAATACCATCAGAGCGACTCCGATGACCAGACCTAAAAAAAATCCTGCAAATACTTTTTTCATTCTTTCTTCTTTACCCCGTTGGATCCAACGGGACAAGCAAAAAAAAATCCCCCGTGAGATGTCCGCTTTAGCGGGCTATCTCATGGGGGACTACTTTTGATCGTATGATCCCTGGTCGCCTCTGGCGACCCTCGGTGATTTACATCACCGATTCTATTTACGCTTAAATATATATAATTAAACTTGTTTTGTCAAGAGATGTGTTAATCTCTAACCTTTAAAGTCACATCCTCTTCGTATCTGTAATTCTGTGTAATACCGATGAACGTGATTTTATAATCTTTTGCCGAGTCACCCGCCTTTATAATTGCGTTTAATTTGGGAGATGTCACGGATTTGCTGGTTAACATGGTAGACGTTTTATCGACACCGTCTGCATCATAAACCTTCACATCACTCGTGCCTTGCAGGGTTTCACCGGTCGGCAGCACGTTTGAAAAATCCATCGCTACCGGAACGACTTCACCAGGTTGTTTGTAGGTTGTCATAACTTCTTTTTAAACTCCTCTCTTTTAGTTGATTGGAATTGATCACGTCTCGACCTCGCATCGAGGTCGGATTGTCTCTCGTCTGATTGAAATACTCGTGGATGCCGTGAGATAAATTCTCTTAATCGCTCGACTGCATAAAAAATCTTTCTCGCGAGGATTGTAATATAATTGAGTATCGATGTTGTGTTCTCTATAATTTGGATTGTCTCGTTTATTATAATTACAAATCCTCTGAATTTTAAAATTTCTTCCGTGATTTCTATCGTTTCATTAATCCATCGAACCAGACCATGCCGAGTTAAAATTGTTTCCGCGATTTCGATTGCTTCATTCAAAATTCTAATCATCGTCTTCAGTCGGATGACTCCCTCACCGATTGCAATTCCTTCGTTTAAAATCCTTTTGAGTGACGATCGGCGGAGTAGCGCCTCGATAATATATTCCGTTTCGTTGATTATCCTCACCAAAGCCACGCGACGCAAAACAGATTCTACGACCGAAACAGCTTCGTTTATTATTCGCGTCATACTCTTGCGTCTCAATGATGCTTCCGCAATTTGTACTGTTTCATTGATAATTTTCAAAAGCGCTGCCCCCACCACACCTAATACATATATTTTTGATTCTATAAACTGGATAGTTTCATTTATTAACCGTGACATCGCCTTCCGTCTTAAAATCGATTCGGCAATTTGTATGGTCTCGGCAATCAATCGATTCATCGCTTTTCGCCTCAATATCGTTTCCGCGATTTGAACCGTCTCGCCGATAAATCGCAATATCGTTTTAAGTTTTGATACCGCTTCAGCTATTTGGACAACCTCATTGATCAATCGGCTCATCGC
>Ga0315285_10004381_pt1 | contig 14626 bp, 14 predicted proteins | sample YL17G09_36_MG_FD_203698 | JGI IMG/M metagenome (GOLD analysis project Ga0315285, IMG submission 203698) | Sediment microbial communities from Yellowstone Lake, YNP, Wyoming, USA - YL17G09_36 | ecosystem: Environmental > Aquatic > Freshwater > Lake > Sediment | place: USA: Wyoming | collected...
CGAGCCAGGGAAGGTGGTCTCTTCCCTCTAGGGGGACGAAGTGGGCATTTGGGATCAAAGATGCCAGCTCTCTACCCACCCGGAAGGGCATGGTCCGCTCTCGCTGACGATGGAGCACCAGTGTCGGCACCCGAAGACTGGGAAGGAGGTGCACTACATCAGTTTTATATACGAGTTCTAGTATTTTGGCAGCTATCTCCGGGGTGGCACACTCACGCTGGAACTTGGCGAACAATTCAATACCAGCGGCATCGGCGCCGGGCATGAAAATGTCAGCAAGGGTCTTTGAACCGAATCCCCAGTGAGCGCGGACTAGGGAAATTAAAGAGGTTTTGACCTCCTCTGTGGTGATTGCTGCACCACGGGCAAAGGTACCATAGAGGATTAGGTGGCTGACACGCCGGGGATGCTTGGCAGTATAGGCTACAGCAATAGGACCACCCCAAGAGTAGCCCAGTAGTGCCAGGCGTTTCAGTTTGAGATGGTCAATAACTGTTTCCAGATCCCGAAGGTCTGAATCCAGTGAGAAGTCTGTCCGGTTCCGGTCGGAGAGACCCGTCCCGGGACGGTCGTAGCCCACCAAAGTGTGATGACGCGCCAATCTTTCCCCAAAACGACGGAATACCGGGTCTTGCCAACCCAGCTCTTGATGACTGATCCACCCTGGTGGCGCAACCAAGGCAGGTCCCTGACCCACAGCAGCATAAGCGAGACGCAAACCATCCGTGGTGATGCAAAACCGAATCTGCTGCTCCAAAACCAAAACCTCCGCCCCGGGTTTCGCGAATCTACTAGTGAAGCTATGTTATGCCTGTGCAATCCGGTTGTCAAGCCTGGTATACGTGTGAGTTCCATCGAACCAACTTAGGTCTATGGCTTGAGGCATTGAACGAAACGCTATTTTGTGATATTAGCTTTTATCGCCCTGTTAACGAGTACCACAGGGCTCGGAATGGTTTCAGCTTGATGAATGGCGGCGGCACTTCGAGCTGGATTTTCTCAGCCACGGGGAACATGTTGATTTTGTCCACCTCCGGTTTAAGGCGGTCTATTTCTTCAATGCTGTTTTTTGCCAGAAGGTCATCAAGGCGGTGTGCCATATCCCAGGCGGCTCTCAGGCGCTGCTCGCTTATTTCGGCCAATTTTTCGGGTATGATGCCGTATTTAACCTTGAGCTGGTTCAGGCGCAGTATGGCTTCGTAAGAGCTGTCTATAATCTGCTGGCGGGTCATCCAGTCCGTCTCGTAGTTGAGTGAATATTTCCAGCTCGGTGATACCAGTGCCTGACGATGCTCCTCCAATTTTCGAAACAGGACGTGGTAGCCGTAGCGCTCCGGGTGCTCAAAGCCAAGGCTGCCCGGATCGAGGAATGGCGCCAGCGGAGAGATGAAAAGCGAAAGGCGTTTGTCCCCACGAAATTTTTTATATAAATGCTCGCAGTAGTCGATGGTGTCCATTACCGACTGAGGCGTCTGCCTGGATAAGCCAATCATGAAGAACACATCGAGCCGTCTACAGCCGACGTCAAGGGCATCGGCTAGCGTTTGTTCCAGGTCCTTGTCGGAATAAGGCCTGCCGATTGTTTTTCTTATGGCTGGGTCATGTGATTCCGGTGAAATCTCCAGGCAGAAGTCAGGGCAAGCCAGGCTCATCTGGCGCAGAAACTCTCTTGAGGCCGGATAGAATAATTCGAGTATGAACTGGTTCTTTACCCTGTTTTTTTGAAGCAAGCTCAGCACCTGGCTGGCGTACTCTTTGCCAGCCTGATTCAGGTCGCCGAGTATGAAGATAGGGCCGTTGCTGAAGCGCGAGATCTGTTTGATATCGCGGATTATCGCTTCCGGAGAACGGAAAGCCGGCTTAGTTCGGTTATAGCATTTTCTGAAGGCTGCGGCGGAACCGCCGCAGATAACGCAGTTCTCAGTGCAGCCGCGGCAGGTAAGAACCGCCGTTATGGGATAGCGAGACCAATCTTTAACCGGTGTGTAGCTGATAAAGTCACGGTACCTGATGACAGAGCGTATGACGTGGCCGTAATGATTGATCATAACGTCGTTAACGTCCGTGGGAACGTGGGAGAAGGGGTTTTCGTGTATCGTGCCACGGCTGTCTTTCCAGACAAGATTCGGCACCGTATCAGGCTTTTTATTATTCCTTATGCAGTCCATTAGCTGCCGGAATGGCTCCTCCGTGGAATCGCCCCGGAGCACATAATCTATCTCTGGATATTCAATCAGTTCATTATAGAAGTAAGAGGACGAGAAGCCGCCGAATATGAGCTTTGATTCCGGGTGCCATTTCTTGACTATCTTGGCCACTTCAATTGAGCCATGGCAATGCAACATCCAGTGGAGGTCGATGCCGAAGACTGGAGCTTTAAGTCGCTTTATAAAGGCTTCGGCATCGAATTTTCTGTCCCGGAGCATACGGACGGCAAGGTTTACGATGCGTACTCGACAGCCGAAGCGTTCCAGATATTCGGCGATGCTGGTGAGCCCGATGGGGTACATCTCGAAGACATAAGAAGGTGGGATTAAGTCGCTAACCGGTCCGTAAAGTATGGTCTTTTTGCGGAAATCATATATGCTGGGCGCATGTAGTAAAATCAGGTCGGTTGGCATAGCTATCTATTTATCACTTCGATTTATTCGTTTCTGTCATTCTGAAGGAGCCCTTCGCCTTTGTCATCCTGAGGGAGCGAAGCGACCGAAGGATCTGGCTCAGGATAAACTCCACGGCCGAGAATCTCACTTAAAAGGGTAGGCCCTGCGAAGGGTTTAGATTCTTCGCTTCGCTCAGAACGACAGTTTTGGGAAATCTCAAAATGACAAGTTAAAATGTAAAAATATTTTCAAAATATTCCTGCCAGAAGATATCCGATGCCTAGAAGCAATTGGGTCAATAGCACGACCAGTACGTTATTAGCCATGGCCGGCATCAGCTTGCTTTCGTCCTGGTATCTAAGGGCACCTCGAATAGCTCTGACGGCAAAGGGGAGCGTTGCTAGGGCTATTAAACAGAAAACCGGCATCAGCCCTACTGCCACCCAAACGACAAGCCACAAATAGACCAGGCCGGTTAATGCTGAATAGACTATACTTGCCTTTGTTTTTCCCAGCGTTATGGGCAGTGTTTTCCTGCCCGCTGTCTTATCGGCTTCAGTGTCAGGGAATTCATTCAGAAATAATAAATTATGCACCAGTATACCTGAAGGGATGGCAGCCACAACGGCGGGAAGTGTGTATTCGCCTGTCTGGACGAAATAAGTTCCCATAACCGGCAGTGCCCCCAGGCCAACCCAGGGTGACCACTCAGGCCAGTCTAGTTTGGTCAGTAGCGGCGTATAGAGTAGAATGCATATCGCGCCTACAACAAGCAACGGCAGCAGGAACCAGCCGCTAACCAGCACAAAGTAGACGCCTATCGGAACCGCCAGCAGGAAGCAGGCCAGACCGAACCGGAAGACGTGCTCAGGTTTTAAAGAGGCAGCGGGCAGAAAACCACTGCCGCCGCTGAAAGGTGTCCTTCTGGTCTTGAGGTCGATGCCGCTTTTATAATCGTAGTAGTCGTTGAGGACATTGACGCTGATGTGGCACAAGAGCAGACCGATAAAAGCCAGTATAGCGTGGCCAAGATGAAAGGCGCCGTTATACCAGGCAATGCAGGTGCCCAAAAAAGCCAGCACCACTGAAAGTAATAAGAATTGTGGCCTGGTCTCAAGGAACCATATTTTTAGCTTCACGAGGTTTTGAGTATAGCAAACAGGTTGATACGTGTCTACATCTTAGAGAGGGTTATGATTTCTTCCGACTGAATCCGAAGATGTAAATTATCTCCAGGATGGCCAGCGTGTTGAAGATAAAAATACAGATGAACCACGCTAGCTGTTTATTACCGGCAGACCTCCACAGGGCCACGCCTTTCCACGGCAGGGTCCAGAGAGCGAGCAAGAGAATAACCCAAAACATCCACATCGGTGTTGGCCAGGAATTTACCAATTCCATTTTACTCCTCCTTTATTTGATAGTCTTGAATCCATATATTATCGTTCCATGCCAGTCCCTGAATTCTGGCTGATTACTATTCATAATAAAGGCTTCCAATTTAGCGATACCATTCTCGAATTCGCCTTCCGACATAAGCTGGTAGGTCGAGACGTATTTGTTCTTTACCTTTTGCAGGTATTCATTGTCTATGGGGATATTCTCGACAGTCACCTCTTCATGTTTAATATCTTTGAAAGCAAGAGATTCCAACAGGTAATCTATGTGGTCGATAGCTGGAAACCTACCTTTATCAATATCGACGTAGCTGGGGAAAAAGCCTTTAATAATCGGATGCTGTTCTTCGATTTGTCTATGGCTGGAGGTTAATAGGATCAGTACGCCGCCCCTCAATACGCGATAACATTCCGAGAGCATAAAATTCAGGTTTTTAATCTGGTGGATAACGTAAGCTCCGATTATGCTATCAAAAGAACTATCTTGGAAAGGCAATTGCTGGTTATCGATGTCGGTGCATATAACTTCAAGCGATTTGTCCTTGGCAACCTTCAACATGGCCAGCGATACGTCGACGCCGATTAAATCAGCGTTGATTTTATTCTTTATTTGCCAGGCTATATTTCCCGTGCCGCAGCCGAGGTCTAATACCTTCTTTCCCTGGCTAATCCTACCCAGTTCAATCATCTTCTTTATCAGACGCTCTGGGTAGGACCGATAGTTGTCATACGTCTTTGAAATATCAGTGTAGCTGACCTCCGTGTGACTTTTAGCTGTCATAGGTTGATGTTGGAGTACTTTCTCCACGGCCTGGCCACCGTCTTATTTTCTAAGGCATCCAGGGCTCTATTTATCATCTTCCTGGTGTCGCTGGGCATTATGATATCATCGATATAGCCTCGTTCGGCGCCCAGATAAGGATTCTCGTATAGCTCCTTATACTCCTGTACTCGTTTGGCTCTCACTTCTTTGGGGTTTTCAGCCTCTTTTATCTCCTTGGCAAAAATGACGCTGGCTGCAGTTTCGGCGCCGACAATGGTAACCAGAGCTGTGGGCCAGGCAAATACGAGGTCGGCGCCGATTGATTTGTCCAGCATACCGTAATGGGCACCGGCATAAGATTTTCTGACTATAATAGAAATCAGTGGGACGGTGGCATCGGCCCAGGCGTAAAGTAACTTGGCGCCGTGACGCAAAATGCCCTTCCAATCTTGCTCGGAACCTATCATGTAACCAGGGCAATCCTGGAAGCTAATCAGCGGGATGTTAAACAGGTCGCAGAACCTGATAAACCGGGCCATTTTATCTGCGGCATCCACATCGATAACGCCACCGATATGCTCTGGGCGGTTGGCGACTATGCCTGCCGGACGACCATTGAACCGGGCGAAACCGATAATGCAGTTCTTGGCGTGGTCCTTCAGCAGCTCAAAAAAGTAGCCGTCATCTACCACCAGCTTAATTACTTTAAGCATATCGAATGCCTGGTTTGGACGGTCAGGAATTATAGTATCCAGTTCCGGGACTGTTCTATCTGCTTCATCCTGGGTATTGATGCAAGGCGGCTTTTCTTTGTTATTTGACGGAAGAAAGAAGAGAAGTTGCTTACACGTATCCAGTGCCTCTTTGTCATTCTCAACTACCACATGTGTTTGTCCCGATTTCACGGCGTGGGCCTTCCAGCCGGAAAGCTCGTCGAGAGTGATTTCCTCACCGACTTGGGTCTTTACGAAGGCCGGGCCAGCGATACCCATGAAGCCGGTATGCCGGCATTGAATGAGGAAGTCCTGCATTACCGGATGATAAGCCTGTCCGCCTAAGCATGGTCCCATGAGCAGAGATATCTGTGGCACTATACCGGAAGCCAGTATTTGAGCTCTGAATAGCCAACCATAGGCTTCGAGGGTATCCATGCCCTCCTGAAGCCGGGCTCCCCCCGAATCGTTCATGCTTATGCAGGGCCAACCCATGTCTTTAGCAAATTCAAGCGCCCGGGCAAATTTCTTGCCATGGTATTCGCCAAAAGTACCGGCCATGGCAGTAAAGTCCTCGGCGATAGCGACCACAGGACGGCCATTTACCTTACCGTAGCCAGTTATCACGCCTTCAGCCGGTATCTCCCTTTTGTCCATACCGAAATTTATAGTCCGGTGCTTAACGAAAAGTCCTATTTCGGTGAAAGTGCCCGGGTCAAAGAAATAGTCAATCCTTTCCCGTGCTGACCATTGCCCAGCTTTATGGCGCTGCTCAATGGTTTTGGAGTCTCCCATTTGCTTTATTTTTTCTCGCTTAGCCTTGTATGCCTCGATTGTCTCTTTTGTGTTCGACATGGTGTATCACCTTTCACTGCTGGCTTATTGGTTGACTCAATGCCTTGGTGCAGTGCTACAAATTATTTCTAGCGCTAACGGATGCCGATTTCTCGTGAGATGACTAGTTGCTGGATTTCCGAAGTGCCCTCAGTGATGGTTGACATTCGGGAGTCGCGGAAGTAACGCTGGACCACGGACTCTTCCGTCAGACCGTAGCCACCATGAATCTGCATGGCTTCGGTAGTTACCCTGACCGCAACCTCGCTGGCGAAGAGCTTGGCCATAGCTGCTTCCTTAATGTGCGGCTTATTCTGGTCATAGAGCCAGGCAGCGTAGAATATAAGCCAACGGGCTGCCTCGATGTCCAGAGCCATTCGTGCCAGTTTAAAGGCATTAGTCTGGAATTTGGCTATCGGCTGCCCGAACTGCACCCTTTCTTGTGCATATTTGAGGGAAGCATCATAAGCTGCCCGGGCCAGGCCTAAACTTCTGGAGGCGTGGGAGATTCTGCCCCCCATCAGCGATTCCATCACGTAGGGGAAGCCTTTGCCCTCTTCACCTATAAGATTAGCTTCGGGCACAGCACAGTCCTCAAAGGTCAGCTCACCTGTTTCGCCGGAACGACCACAAAACTTGTGAAGCTTGGCTCGATTAAATCCAGGGGTGCCTTTCTCGACAATAAATAGGCTGACTCCACCTCTGGAACCTTTGCTTTTATCTGTATACGCGGCAGCCAGAACAAAGTCGCAGATATTACCGTTGGTGATAAAGATTTTGGTACCGTTGAGTATATATTTGCCATTCTTTTTAACGGCCGTGGTTTGTATGGATGCGGCGTCAGAGCCGGCGTTAGGCTCAGTAAGCCCGAAAGCGGCTATTTTTTCTCCTTTAATGGCTGGTACCAGGAATTTCTTCTTCTGGTCTTCGTTACCGCGAGTATAGACCGCTGTGGTGCCGATGCCACTTTGAACCATGATACCGGCACATATGCCTACGCTTTGGTAAGCTACTTGCTCGACTGAAATACAGTCACCAATTTTGCCCATCTCGGCACCGCCATATTTAGCCGGGTATCTGACGCAGAGATAGCCTAATTTTCCCATCTTGGGAAATAGTTGTAGGGGGAAGGTAGCTGTTTTTTCGGCTTCCTCAACGAGCGGGGCGATTTCCTTCTCCGCAAAGTTGCAGATGGCTTCCTGGAACATTTTGTGCTCTTCGGAAAGCTCGAAGTCCATTTTTGTCCTCCTTGTATTTGAAAGTAATGAGTTAAAGCTTTAATATTGTATAGCAAATTTACGGAAATTTAAACGCTCGTATGGTAAGTCTGAGATGGAAGTAATTCCGGCGGTTGATATCAAAGGGGGCAAGTGTGTCCGGCTGTATCAGGGAGATTACCTGAGGGAGACGGTTTTCTCTGAGGACCCGGTAGATGTCGCCCTGGACTGGAGGGCTCAGGGGGCTCGGCGGCTGCACGTGATAGACCTGGATGGTGCTGCTGGTGGTGAGGTGCATAATATTGCCGTAATCGAGGCTATAGTGAAAAGGGTGAACTTACCGGTGCAGCTTGGTGGTGGTATAAGAGACGGGGCTACTGTGGCGAAGCTGCTGGACATAGGTGTTAACCGGGTAATTCTGGGCACAGTTGCCGTGGAGAATCCAGAGTTGTTAAAAAGTTTATGCCAAAAGTACGATGAGTCTATAGTCATTGGCATTGATGCCCGTGACGGGTATGTAGCCACTCGCGGCTGGATAAAAGGGACTGACATTAAGGCTTTGGAGCTAGGCCTGAAGATGGCGGATATTGGGGTAAAACGCATAATCTACACCGATATAAAACGCGATGGCACGCTTACCGAGCCCGGTTTTGAGAGCATAGCTGAGATGGTGAAGGGTGTGAACCTGCCCATTATCGCTGCCGGTGGTATTTCAAAATTGAGCCATTTGAGGAAACTTAAGGAATTGGGGGTAGAAGGAGCTATTGTGGGCAAAGCACTTTATACGGGCGACATAAATTTGAAAGAGGCTCTGGCAGCTGTCAAAGTTACAGAATGATAGCGAACGGACCTAAAGGTCCGTCCCTACAGGATCGAAGATAGAATGTAGGGGCGGGTCTTTAGACCCGCCCGAAGGGAATAAATTTTTATTCGATTAGTTAAACAAGGTGGTGTGCGATGTTAAAATTTAATGATAAAGGTTTGATTCCGGTCATAGTTCAGGACGCCGACAACGGGGAAGTATTGATGCTGGGCTATGCCGATAAGGAAGCGCTGCGACGGACGCTGGACAGCGGTGAGGTCTGGTTCTACAGCCGAAGCAGACAGGAATTGTGGCACAAAGGAGCTACCTCGGGGAGCATACTGAAGGTAAAGTCAATAGCCAAAGATTGTGATAGCGATGCTATACTGATTCGGGCTGAGCCCGGTGGCCCGGTATGCCACACCGGCAATCAAAGTTGCTTTTTTCAGACGCTTGATAAGAAAGACGTGAGTTAAGCCCACCCAAGCGGACAGACCTAAAGGTCTGGCCCTACAGGGTGGGATATTACGGATAAACGAGGTGACAGGTCCGTCCCTACTGACGAAAATGTAGGGGCGGGTCTTCAGACCCGCCCGCATGGTTAAACAGATAGAATTGAGGGTCATACCTAGGGAATATATAGGGACTGATTGGCGGACAGACCTAAAGGTCTGTCCCTACAGGCTGAGTAGAGGTTAGTGTCTCGCCACTGTCCGTTTCGACGACTTTTTTCATGGCTGATAAAGCTGTTTCCAACTGGCTGTCGTTCGGCTCTCCCGTGGTCATGGATTGTAGCAGTAGTCCTGGAGCCAGAAGGCTGCGAACCAGAACATTTCCGTGATGGGTTGCACCGAAGCGTACAAATTCGTAGCCGATAGCAGCGATGACAGGGATGAGAACGATGCGAGACAGAATGCTGAGCCATATCGACGGACGACCGAGCAGAGCAAAAACAACTATAGAGATAACCAGAACTGCTAACAGGAAGCTGGTGCCGCAGCGGGTGTGGGATGTAGAGTAATTCCTGACATAGTCCAGCTCCAGGGGCATTCCAGCTTCGTAGGCATTGACCACCTTGTGTTCGGCTCCGTGATAAGTAAAAAGTCTTTTCACTTCCGGCATCAGGCTTATGATTTTCAGATATGCGATAAAGATGCCGATGCGTATAATACCTTCGATAAGGTTGCTGACCAGGGATGAGGTGATGTGGGGGTCGACCAGATAGCGGGTAAGCAGCAGCGGAGCGATAAAGAAAAGAGCTACAGCGAAGGCAACGGCGATGACAACGCTTCCCCAAAGCAGTGCTGGAGATATACTCTCTTCCTCTTCGGCGGCGGCAATTTGGGCGGAATGAAGCAAAGATTGAGTTCCCAGGGCTAGTGTCTCAATTAGTACGATGATGCCTCTGACAAAAGGCCAGTTTCTGGCACGGCCTTTATACAGGCTGGGAAGAGGCTGGCTGGTCAGGCTAATCTCGCCATTAGGGCGGCGGACGGCGACGGCCATGCTTTTTCGCCCTCGCATCATTACGCCCTCCATTACTGCCTGACCGCCGTAGTAGAAAGGTTTCTGGTCAGCCATTTCAATACCTCATCACCCGGCCCCCACCCAAATCCTAAATTCCAATTTCCAAATCCCAAACAAATTCGAAATCCAAAATTCTAAAGTTTGATGCTTGGGATTTGGTATTTGAGATTTTGGTGAAGTGACTATCGGGGGATCGTGAAGTTATTCCTTAATCTTGTAGCGGCGTTTGAAGCGTTCCACCCTGCCGGCGGTGTCAACTATCCTCAGTTCGCCGGTGAAGAAGGGATGGCATTTGCTGCACAGCTCCGCTTTAAGCACCTTCCTGGTGGAGCCGGTAGTGAAGGTGTGGCCACAGGAGCAGATTACCTTAGCATCGTTATAGTATTCAGGATGTATTTTAGCTTTCATTTCGCTTGCTCAGTATACACGCTAACTTTTTTTCTGTCCTTGGTTGCCGGTTCATATTTGACATTGCCATCGATAAGTGCGAATAGTGTATGGTCTCTGCCCACGCCGACATTGTTACCCGGCTGAATAGGAGTGCCTCGCTGCCTGACCAGTATGGTGCCGGCATTAACCTTTTGCCCGCCATATCTTTTTACGCCCAATCGCTTTGATTGGCTGTCACGTCCGTAGCGTGTGCTGCCTCCGCCCTTCTTATGTGCCATTAGCTTTCACCTCCGGTTGCCACCTTTTTCTTTCCAGTCTTTTTGGGCGCTGCCTCCTCGCCCGGTTTAATGATTTCCTTGATTTCCAATCGAGCATAAAGCTGTCGATGCCCTTTTTTCCGGCGATAGCGTACCTTTGGTTTATATTTGAAAACGATAACCTTGTCGCCCTTCCCTTCGCCGAGACAAGTGGCGACTACTTTGGCGCCATCAATTGTCGGATTACCTACGACGGTATCCTTGCCATCGGCGATAAGCAACACCTTAGATAGCTCGATATCTTGGCCTTCGGCAACAGCCAGGCGGTCGACGTCGATTTTTTGTCCCGGCGCTACTTTGTATTGCTTGCCGCCGGTCTCGACTATGGCGTAAGTCTGTGACATTTTCAAGGCGAAAGGTAATTTACCAGATTAGGTAGCTGAATGTCAAATTCAGCTTGTAGAGGAAGAACAATGTAACGGCGAGGCTTTAGCCTCGCGAGCCCCGGGCGACCCTAAAGGGTTGTGGCTACATTAGCTGGTGCATAACCTATGCCAGATTACAAACACGTAGCCACGAGGCTTTAGCCTCGTGGGCACGACCCTAAAGGGTCGTGGCTACATCAAAAGTTAAAAGTTAAAAATCAAAGTGACAAGTAAAAATGCAAAAATTTAATTTTGTCCCTACATATTTTTGACTTTTGGATTGTAATTTTGCATTTTGATATTTGATTTTTACATTTAGCCCCAAAGGGCGCTGGCCACGTCGTCGAGGCCGAGCTCAAGCAGCTTATTTTTGGTCGGTATGCCCGTGTTGACGTCCCAGCCACGGACTGTGAAATAGTCTTTAAGCAAAGTATCGAATTCTACACTCCTTCCCGCCGTGGGGCCGGCTTCCGGTGGTGGATTGCCAGCCACCCTGCCCGGGACCTTGAAGTCAAAGGTGCTAACGCCTTCGCGGGCATTGAACGCCTGCCGAATGCTGGCGACCCTTTCTCCTACCTTTAGCAGGTCGTCGATGCTGTAGTCCCAGCCGGTGGTCAGGTTTATGAAGTCGGTGAGTGCGCTGGCGTCCATGAAACCGTAGCCGAACATGCATAAACCAGCACAGCTTATAGCATGCATCAGGTCGCTGCCCATTTTATTTGCCGCACCACGACCGGCAGCCGACTTGCGGTCGTAAGCAGGGAATTCCAGGCCACCGGCCGGCTTGGTGCTATAGTTACCCTGTGTATGGCGGGCTGGTGTGGCATCGACATAGGAAATAGCATAATTCATGTACCGTTTCGGGTCGTGCATGGGCACTTCCTCGCCGTGTATGTGGACAGCAAATTCCTCCGCTCCTTTGCCTATCTGGTCAGCAGCCCGTTTGACGCCGTCGGCAAGTACCCCCCCGAAGCCCTGCCTTTTTGCCAGCTTCTCAGTCATGTCTACGATAGCCTTGTGGTTGCCCCATCTGAGCTCGATGCCATCGGTATCTTTATTAGTGATTAAGCCATTTTCGTAGCACTCAATAGCGAAGGCTATTATGGAACCGGCGGAAATCGTATCCAGTCCGTATCGGTTACAGATGTCATTTACCTTAATTATGGACTCGAGGTTGTCATTCAGGCACATTGAGCCGAAGGCTGCCAGCGTCTCGTATTCGGGCTTGTGCACCTGTGCCGGGTAGTTATACTGTCCCGTGCCTGGCTTCATATGGCCGCCGCAGGCAACAGGACAGCGCCAGCAGCCATATCTGCGCTCCTGCAAATCGATTACTCTCTGGTCGCTGATGGCAGCAGCACTGGTGAAGTCTAATGCCGTTCCCTTCCAGTTCCTGACCGGTGCATCCCCGATTTGCGTAAGCTGATTCATGCCGCTGCAAGTGCCGAAATTACGAAATCTTTCAACATCACCGGCTAGCTGCGCCAGGTGTTTAGTACGTGCCGTTTTTATCTCTAACTCGTGGGCAATAGGGACTTTTTGGTTACCCATCGCAGCCACAGCCTTGAGCTTCTTGGAGCCCATCAAAGCGCCCAGACCCGAACGGCCGGCGGCTCGCCCCCTATTGTTAATAATGCAGGAAATAAGTGATAGGCTCTCACCTGACGGCCCGATGCAAGCGATTCGAGCCTCCTTGCCAAGCTCAGCCTGGAGCAGTGACTCCGTTTCCCAGGTGTCCTTGCCCCATAATTTATCTGCCGGCCTCAGTTCGGCTTTACAGTTATCGATGAAGAGGTAAACGGGGCTGGGCGATATGCCGGTGAAGAAAACGGCGTCATAGCCGGCGAATTTCAGATATGGACCAAAATCGCCACCGGAGTTGGCATCACCCCATGTTCCGGTCAGCGGCGATTTGCCAACTACCACGTATCTCGAGCCGAATAGAGCTGGTGTACCGGTGAGAAGGCCGGTAACGAATCCGAGCATGGCATCCGGCCCCAGCGGATCAACTTTTGCTTTCTGCCGGCTGAATAGGACTCTGGCACCGATGCCGTAGCCGCCGAAGAAATTTTGATACAGGTCGTCTACCGCCAACTCCTCAGATATTTTTCCATGAGTCAGGTCAACGAACAGGATTTTGCCCATGTAGCCTCCACGCATAATTTACCTCCTGAATCAAAATATTACTCAACTGTAGATAAAACGGATAACCAGATTATTATACCTTCAAGTCTGAGGATGTCAATGGTTGGCTCGTTAGGTAAAAAATCAAATTCTTCCGTGCCAAGGTATGAAATTGCTCGCAATTGGTAGAAGCCAAATGAATTTGTAGCCTCGACCTTTTAAGGTCGAGGTCACGAGGCTAAAGCCTCGTGGCTACATTGGGCGAAAACTGCCTCCGTTCGTTTGACACTATATCTGGCTTTTTGTTAAACTGCCTTCGAGGTGGCCAGGGAATCAGCCAAGACCTTATCTGCTGCAACTTCAACCAGGGGTCTGGTTGAGATTTTTACCGGCGAGGGCAAAGGCAAAACATCAGCAGCTCTGGGGGCTATTATACGTGCCCTGGGGCATGGTCTCCGAGTTTATATCGTATTCTTCATGAAAGGCGATTTCCCCTACGGCGAACAGAAAATCCTATGCCAGCTGCCCAATTGCACCATGGAAAGGTTTGGATTTCAGGAATTTGTTGACCCAGCCCACGTTAAACCTGAGGAGAGGGAAGAAGCCAGGAAGGCACTGGAAGCTGCCCGCAAGGCTATGCTCAGCCTTAAATATGACGTGGTCATACTCGACGAAGTAAATGTGGCCGCTGCCTGGAAGCTGATTGACTTGGGTGACGTCATAAAGGTGATACATGACAAGCCGGAAAAGGTAGAGCTTATACTTACTGGTCGCTATGCTGACCCAAAGTTAATCAAGCTAGCTGACCTGGTCACCGAGATGGTCAAGGTAAAGCATCCGTTTGATAAAGGGATACTGTCCCGTAAGGGCTTTGATTACTAAGGTGGAAGTTAGGAAATGTAGCCCCGACCCTTTAGGGTCGGGCTCCCGAGGCTAAAGCCTCGGGGCTACATGTTTAGATGTAGGGACAGACCTTCAGGTCTGTCCAATTCGGACGGGTCTTTAGACCTGTCTAAGGGAGATATTGGAGTGTCAGGCCAGCGAAAGAAGGAAGAATTGGAGAAAAAAGCAAGACAGTGGCATGCCAAGGCTCATAGTTTTGAGGAACGGCAGGATGCCTTTATAACTACCTCCGGTGTTCCTGTGGAACGGCTTCATACACCAGTTGACATTGCCGACGCAGACTATCTTCGGGACCTGGGCTTTCCCGGCGAATATCCTTATACCCGCGGCGTTCACTACACCGGCTACAGGGGGAAGCTGTGGACGATGCGCATGTTTGCCGGCTTCGGCTGTGCCGAAGAGACCAATGCCCGCTACAAGTATCTACTTAAGCACGGCGAAACCGGGCTGAGCGTTGCCTTCGACTTCCCCACTCTAAATGGCTACGATACGGATGCACCCGAAGCGAAGGGGGAATTCGGAAAGTGCGGTGTAGGCATCTCTTCCTTAGCCGACATGGAAATATTGTTCGACGCAATTCCCGTTGATGAGATAACTACATCCATGACGATTAACGGGCCGGCGGCGGTTATCTGGGCTATGTATCTGGCTAATGCTCAGAAGCGAGGCAT